>ENA-OPBF01000159-OPBF01000159.1-human-gut-metagenome-genome-assembly--contig:-NODE-159-length-58423-cov-2.917301_pt1 | contig 58423 bp, 47 predicted proteins | sample MGYA00241067_ERZ501450 | MGnify/ENA primary metagenome ERZ501450 (study PRJEB25962, sample SAMEA2042516) | human gut metagenome | biome: human gut; feature: human-associated habitat; material: faeces... | reverse complement strand
AAGAAGCAAATAAATATCGTCATTAGATGTAGATAAGGAAGCCAAGACACAGATTAATAATACGGTCAAAACAGGTGATGTGGCATCTGTCTGGTTCTTTTGTATGTTTAAAAATCTCGAAGTTTTATGTAAATCGCATGAAACTTCGAGGTTTTTTTTCGGAAGTAAATACGCTATAATAAGCACAGGAAAGAAAAGGACAGAGAAATGGGGATTTTACATTATGAAAAAAGAAGTAATGGTGGATATGACTTCCGGACGTATCGCACCGCAGATTTTGAGATTTGCGATGCCTGTGTTGCTGGGGCTGGTTTTTCAGAGAATCTATAATTTTGCAGATTCGTATATTGTGGGGCATTTTTTAGGGGATAATGCGCTGGCAGCGGTCAGTGTGGCAGGCGTCGGTATGTATCTGGTATTTTCGTTGATCATCGGTCTGACGACGGGTGTAACGGTTGTTATGTCACAGTACTATGGCGCAAAGGAAGAGGATAAAGTAGTAAAGACATTCTTTTCATCTATATTTATTGCACTTGGTATGACGATACTTGTAACAGTGATCGGACTGCTTATGACAAGACCGTTACTGATCGTGCTGCAGACTCCAGCAGAGGTGCTGGACGCGGCTGTTTTGTATTTGCGGATCATTTGCGCCGGTTCTGTCGGAACGATGTTGTACAACTGGATTTCTGCCGTTTTACGCTCACTGGGTAATTCCGTGGTTCCGCTGATTTTTCTTGGTATCTCCAGTTTGTTGAATATTGTCTTTGATATTTTATTTGTGGCTGTGATCCCTATGGGAGTTGGCGGTGCTGCATTTGCAACTGTACTGGCGCAGATCATATCCGGCGTGGCCTGCCTGCTTTATGCATGGAAGATTTTGCCGATGCTGCGGATCCGCAGAGATAAACTGAAACTGGATACTTATATCGGAAAACAAATGCTGGTGTATGGTCTGCCGGCAGCGTTGCAGATGAGTATTATTTCTATTTCAGATATGACATTACAGGCAGTGGTAAATACATATGGAACGACATTGGTTGTAGCGTATGGTGTATGCATCAAAGTGGAAGGGCTTGGAATGCAGGTGGGCGATGCTCTCGGAACGGCACTGGGAACCTTTACCGGACAAAATACGGGAGCGAAGAACATCGAGCGGATCAAAGCTGGATTTCGCACTACGTTTTTGTTGAATGCCATTGGATATGCGGTTGTATCACCGTTGATCTTCCTGCTGGCACCAGCGATCATGCGGATGTTTACTGACAGTCAGGAAGCGATTGGTTATGGTGTAGAGTATATGCATATCTTTGCACCGTTTTTGATCGGTGTCGGAACATTAAATCTGTTTCATAACATGCTTCGGGCAGTAGGAGACGTAAAAATTACCATCTGGATGGGCATCAGTGAGGTCATTACCCGTATTGGTTTTGCATTTTGGTTTTCCTGTCTGTGGGGATATTGGGGGCTCTGGTGGGTATCTCCGATCACCTGGTGGTGTGCAGCAGGTCTGGGCGGTTTGCGATATCTGAGCGGTGTATGGAAAAAGAAGATTGGAACGACGATTCCCTCATAAAAGTGTAATTGCATAGGAATAATTCCCTCATAAAAGTGTAAATACATGTTTTTTAGAAATCTCCGCATTGACTTTTAAAGTGTGCTTTGTTATCATTGAATTCAGTGTGCAAAGCACACTTTTTTTCTGCAAATTTATTTAGAGTATATATTTTGATTTATTTAGAATATCTTTGAAAATCGTGTTAAAAATCATATTTGTACAGATTCGAAGCAAATAGAATGAATATAATAGACTCTGAATAACAACTTTTTATTTGGAAAGGAAATATATGAGTACAGTTTTATTTGAAGACTTAGATTTAAATCCGCAGATTCTGCGGGCTATCAAAGAAATGGGATTTGAGGAGGCGACTCCGATTCAGGCACAGTCTATTCCGGCTGTTATGAGCGGCAGAGATGTCATCGGACAGGCACAGACAGGAACCGGAAAAACTGCATCCTTCGGTATTCCGTTGCTTCACAAAGTGGATCCGAAACTGAAGAAGACACAGGCACTGATCTTATGCCCGACCCGCGAGCTTGCAATCCAGGTATCTAATGAGTTACACAACCTGGCAAAATACATGCATGGTATTAAGATTCTTCCAATCTACGGCGGACAGGAGATTGGAAAACAGATCCGTTCTTTAAAAGGCGGTGTACAGATTATCGTTGGTACTCCGGGTCGTGTGATGGATCATTTAAGAAGAAAGACCATCCGCTGTGATTTTATCCATACGATCATTCTGGATGAAGCAGATGAAATGCTGAATATGGGATTCCGTGAGGATATCGAAGAAGTATTAAAATATCTTCCGGAAGATCGTCAGACCGTTCTTTTTTCTGCAACGATGCCGAAAGAGATTATGGAGATCACAAAACAGTATCAGAAAGATGCGCTGACCATCAAAGTTGTAAAAAAAGAGCTGACGGTGAAAAATATTGAGCAGTATTATTATGATGTCAGAAGAAAAGACAAACTGGATATTTTAACAAGACTTCTGGATGTTTATGATCCGAAGCTTTCCCTTGTATTCTGTAATACAAAACACATGGTAGATGAACTGGCAAACGAACTGCAGAACCGCGGTTATTTTGCAGAAGGTCTGCATGGTGATATGAAACAGCAGCAGCGTGACCGCGTAATGCGTAACTTCCGTAATGGCAAGACAGAGATTCTGGTGGCAACAGATGTGGCTGCCCGCGGTATCGATGTTGATGACGTGGAGGCAGTATTTAACTACGATCTGCCGCAGGATGATGAGTACTATGTTCATCGTATCGGTCGTACCGGCCGCGCAGGCAGAACGGGTAGAGCATTTTCTTTTGTAAAAGGAAAAGAAGTTTACAAGTTAAAAGAGATCATGCGTTATTGCAAGACCAAGATCTATGCACAGCCGATTCCGTCCATGCGTGACGTAGAGGAAGCCAAATGCGAAAAAATCATGGATCAGTTAGACCAGATCATCGAAAATGAAGATCTGACTAAGATGGTAAATATGATTGAATCTCAGATCAATAACGGTGATTATACGGCAATGGATCTGGCAGCAGCCTTTTTATATCAGGCACTTGGAAAAGCAGAGCGCGAAGGTGTGAAACAGGATAATTTCGATTTCTCTGATACCGGTGCAGAAGATGGCATGGTTCGTCTCTTTATCAACATTGGTAAAAAACAGCGCGTGCGTCCGGGAGATATCCTCGGAGCAGTTGCCGGAGAGTCCGGAATGCCGGGTGATCTGGTAGGAGCTATTGATATGTTTGACAGCTATACATTTGTGGAAGTTCCGAGAGAGTATGGAGCGGCTGTATTGAAAGCAATGAAAAATGCCAAGATCAAAGGAAAGAGCATTAATGTAGAGCCGGCCAATGCGAAATAACAGGTAGTGAAGCGGCAGGGATTTAGGCCGTGAAAGAAAAAGAGGTTTCAATTGTATCACGCGAACTAAGACGTTCGCTTTGATACAATTGAAACCTCTTTTTCTATATCAGAATATGGACTGCCGCAATAACAGTTAATGAGCCGCCGCAGCGAAGATAGAAAATTGTTCGTGTCTGCATGTGATTCTTTCCGACAGTTCCTTTATATAAAAAATTCACATTACTTTCCAGCCTTTTTCAGGGCTTTCAGTGCCTGTCCACCCATCGGGTAGAGTGCGATCAGATTGAAGATGGTCATAAGGCCAACACCTACGTCACCGAGATCCCATACTGTGGTGTAGGCTGCAAGTCCTCCGATGAAGAGCATTACAAGAGCCACGATTTTGTAGGCAGTTTGGTAACACCATTTATTTCCGAACAGGTAGGCTACGTTGGAGCGGGCATAGAACAGAATTCCGATGAAGGTGGAAAAACTGAACATTGCCAGAGTAGCTGCAATAAAGATTGTTCCAAATGTTCCAAGGTGGTACTGCATAGCAGTCTGCAGCAGATCCATGCCGACAAGCCCGTTGGTGAGTTCCTGTGGTACGAGAAGCAGGATCATTGCAGTACAGGTACAAATCACAATGGTATCAATAAATACGCCCAGTGACTGTACCAGACCAATTTTAACAGCGTCATCGCTTTTTGCAGCAGCTGCCGCACATGGTGCAGAACCGGAACCGGCTTCATTGGAAAACAGTCCTCGTTTTACACCATTCATTAATACAGCACCGAAACCGCCGGCTGCAATCTGGCGGAAACCGAATGCTTCCTGAAAAATACGTGCAAAAACGTCCGGCATCTGTCCGAGATGTGTAAGAATGATAATGACAGTAAAAATAAAGTATGCACATGCCATGATTGGAACCATGATGTCCAAAACTTTTACAGTTGCATTTTTCCGAAGTACAATAATTGCAGCAAGAACAACAAGGATGATAGTCGTTGCCAGTGGCGGGATGGAAAATGCATTTTCAAAGGCAGAGGTAACAGAATTGCTGATTACCTGACTGATGCCGCACCAGCAGATAAGGCCGGAAATTGCAAAAAGTACAGCAAGTACGGAGTATTTGCGATAAGTACCGTCTTTTCTTTTTGCAAAAAAATGATGCATATAATAAGCAGGTCCGCCATGGTATCCACCATAGAGCGGATCTTTTTCTTTGTGGAGCTGTGCCAGGGTACCTTCAATAAAAGCAGTAGAAGAACCAAGCAGTGCGGTGATCCACATCCAGAATACAGCACCGGCACCTCCGGCGGAGATAGCTGCGACAACACCTACCAGATTACCCATGCCGACGCGGGTAGCCGTGGAGACGATCAGTGTCTGAAATGAAGACAGACCGCCGTGTTTGTCTTTTTTTTCATTTAAGGCACGAACCATATCCGGAAAAAGGCGGATCGGCAGGAATTTTGTCCGAATGGTAAAATAGATTCCGGTTGGAATCAGTAAAATAACGAGAAGCGGAAGACCTAATGTTCCGCCTCCGGGCAATGGAAGCGTGACCAGATCACCCCATAAAAAGTTGTACACAAGTTCAATAATTGTTGTCATAATGTCCCCCTTAGTTTTACAGATAAATAATGAATCGGTTTTGTATTTCATCGGAAAATCCGCTGTTCGGATTTTGTTTCATATCTGTAATTAGTAAATGATAAAGGCAAGTATAGCATATATCTCTGAAAACATCAACACTTTAAAGCGCGAAACTTTAAAGCAAAAAACTATATGCTATAGTTCACTCGTGCCATTCGCAAATTCAAGAATGTCTCTGCAATCCTGCCGGAGATAAAAAACGAGATTCCGAATGCGGTTTACATTCGGAATCTCATTTCCTAATTTACAGATACTTCTCCGGCAAGGACTTTTTTGTAATCCTCATAATTCTTCTTCAGAAGTTCCGGGGTATTCAGTTCATATGGACATTTTTTTATGCACTGGCTGCATTCCAGACAGTTCTCAATTTTTTTCATTTCTTCCTGCATCTGCGGAGTCAGCCAGTCGGCACTCGGTGCGCGGCGCAGCATGAGGGACATGCGGGCACACTGATTGATCATAATGCCAGCAGGACATGGCATACAGTAACCGCAGCCACGGCAGAAATCACCGGTCAGTTCCAGTTTTTCTTTTTCGATATAAGCAGAAATTTCTTCATCCATGGAAGGGGTATTTTCCATATAAGAGAGCCATTCTTCCAGTTCGGATATTTTCTGGATTCCCCAGATTGGCAGAACATTATCAAACTGTGTCATGTAAGCCATGGCAGCTTTGGAGTTGTGGATCAGCCCTCCAGCAAGTCCTTTCATGGCAATAAATCCCATGTTCTGTCTGGAACAGGCTTCTACCAGATGAAGTTCCTGTACAGAGGAAAGATAGCTGAACGGGAACTGCATGGTTTCGTACAGACCGGAAGCGACACATTCTTCTGCGATACCGATCTTGTGTGCAGTGACACCGATGTGGCGGATCATCCCTTGTTCTTTTGCTTTCAGCATACATTCATACATTCCTGTTCCGTCTTCCGGGCGGTAACACTGGTTGACACAGTGGAACTGGTACAGATCCAGATAGTCTGTCCGAAGTAAGTGCAGGGATGTTTCTAACTGACGCCAGAATTCATCCGGAGTCGTTGCGGCTGTTTTGGTGGCAATATAAATTTTATTGCGCATGTGTCCGAATAACTATTTTTTATTCTGAAATTTTTTATTATTTTATTCAGAAGATATTATCAGTTACAGATATTGTATACTGACAGGAAGCATGATGCAAGTTCAAGTCGAACCTGTTTATAAGATCTGAAAAGCATAAGATGTATCGAATGCTCATCAAGCAAAGACAAATGTACGTTGTATAAAGAAAAAAGCTTGCATATTGCAAAAACCTGTGATATGCTCTTATACGGATTTGTTGTTGAAATCAGATGCATATTTTTGGCATCGCAGACAAGTTCACTCTGGAGAGTCTTCGCATATGCGAAGCGCCGAAGGTGTCGCGGTTAAGTGATCGGATGATCTGTGTGTATCGTATGGATCGGTCCTTTCAGGTTATGACCGCTTATCTCTCAGGCAAAAGGACAGAGCATACCACAATATATGCATGTTCTACTCTTTAGAGGCTGATAGTTTATCAGCCTTATTTTTTATATAAAAAGGGAGAGAAGAAAATGGCAAAATTATTTAATCAAATTCTTACATCAATCGACGGTTTTGTATGGGGCGTTCCCCTGATCGTCCTCATTCTGGCAGTCGGTGTATTTTTGACCATAAGAGTCAAAGGTCTGCAGATCCGGCTTCTGCCACGTGCAATCAAGGAACTTTTTGTAAATGAAAAAAGTGGTGACAGCGGAGAAGTATCCAGTTTCGCAGCATTATGTACTGCGTTGTCCGCAACCATCGGTACCGGTAATATCGTCGGTGTTGCAACCGCGCTGGTAGCCGGAGGTCCGGGTGCGTTATTCTGGATGTGGGTAGCTGCATTTGTAGGTATGGCTACCAAATATGCGGAGTGTCTGCTGGCAGTGAAATATCGTACCGTTGCAGAGGATGGTCATATTGTGGGTGGCCCGTTCTACTACATTGAAAAAGGTATGGGACCAAAGTGGAGATGGCTGGCAAAGATTTTTGCGTTTTTCGGTGTCTGCGTAGGTTTGTTTGGTATCGGAACATTTACACAGATCAATGGTATCACAAATGCTGTACAGACATTTTTTGATCCGGATAAAACATGGACTGTGCATATGTTTGGAATGGATTATTCCTGGACAGTTGTAATCGCAGGCGTATTGTTATCTATCTGTGTCGCACTGGTAGTTATCGGTGGTATCAAACGTATTTCCAGTGTTTCGCAGGTTGTCGTACCGTTTATGGCGGTTGCATATGTAGTAGTTGTATTAATCATTCTGTTAACACATCTCGGAGAGATTCCGGGAGCGTTCAGGACAATTATTGAGAGTGCGTTTGGTCTGCGGGCAGCAGCAGGTGGAGCGCTGGGAGCTGTATTGATAGCAATGCAGAAAGGTATTGCTCGTGGTATTTTCTCCAATGAGGCAGGCCTTGGTAGTGCACCGATCGCAGCAGCCGCTGCACTGACCGATTCTCCGGGACAGCAGGGTCTGATTTCTATGCTGGGAACATTCATCGATACAATCGTAATCTGTACAATGACTGGTCTTTCTATCGTAATTGCAGGTACATGGAATATCGGTCTGGAAGGTGTGGCAGTTACTACAAAAGCATTCCAGATGACATTACCGTTCCCGGAACAGTTTTCATCCTTTATTTTGATGATCTGTCTGGTGTTCTTTGCCTTTACGACGATTCTCGGATGGGATTATTACAGTGAAAAATGTCTGGAGTATTTATCCAATGGAAATCAGAAAGTAGTCAAAGGTTATCGTTGGTTATACATTCTGGCAGTATTTATCGGACCGTACATGACAGTTTCTGCTGTATGGACTATTGCGGATATCTTTAATGGACTGATGGCGATCCCGAACCTGATTGCACTGGTGGCACTGAGTGGTGTGGTTGTCAGTGAGACAAAGATTTATCTGAAACGTATTGGAAAAGTGTCATAAAAATTACTTTAATAACTTTAATATATGAAACGAAAATGTGGTATTTTACCTTCGCAGCTAACAATCGCCTGCTTAGGAAAAATACCACATTTTCTTTATCTATGTTTTCTAATAATCTTAAGATTTTTCTATCATTGTGTCTGTGTCGAAAACGAACAGGCCAATTTTCCTGTTTTCATTGTGAAATATCATGTTTCTTTCAATATTTTGAAAAAAATCGCAGAAAAATAGCAACTTTTGGAAAATTGATTCCCATATAGAAAGCAGAAGGAAGGAGAAAGCCATGAAAAATAACAACAGTTATATAAATCCTGATAATGGAAATGTTTCCTGGAATGGAGAACTATCTATACAAAAAGGCGATCATTCTAATATGCCATACCGTACAGATGCATACCTGCCGGGAGATGAGAGAGGTCATATAAATGCATCTTCCTTAGGGGGCACAAATTCTACGGATAACGTAGTTGCACAAAATGCAGAACTCAACCACGGTGCTTATTATTCCATGGAGCAGGGGGAGCGTACAGCACTTCAGAACGGAGCATCCATTGATTCTTCAAAAACAGCCATTGTTGATTCGGAACCAGGAAACAGACCGGATGTTTTTCTGGTTTCAGATAATGTGACTTATGCAGATGGTCATTCGGAATTGATCAGTCATTCTTTTACCAATGAATCTATTGCGACGCAGGAAGCATGGAATGACTGTTCCGCTGTTCTGCCGGATACTTTTGATGTTCAAAATTCGGCGGATGCGCTCGATGTTCCCATGAGCAGTGTAGAGTACGCAGAGCTGATGGAAGAAACAGAAGCTGCATTGCCTGGAATCGCAGAAGATTATGCAGCCGCAGATTTCAGCGGTGTACCGGCAAGCTGTGTAGCAGAAGCTGATACTGCGTTTGCGGATACCGGAGGTGCAGGTGCTGGTAGTGATACAGGTGTTAGCAGTGATACAGAGTGTGGTAACGACGCAGATTGTGACGATGCTGCAGATTGTGATTCCGATGATGAATAGGAGGTCAGATTATGTTTTATGATATTCCAGCAACGATGAAAAAAGAAGAAGCTCCACAATGGCCAGAAGGAGTTGGCAGTATTCAGGCTACGCTTCCAGACGGTATGGCGGTTGAAGTACCAGTTCTGAAAGAAACAAATGTGCTGACTTTTGGTGTTGTTGGCACCGGAAAAACAAAATCTTTTACAGAAAAAGCGGCAGACATATTGCTGGCCGGTGATCCTGATATAAAGGGAGTGTTTTTTGAAGTGAAGCACTCTTTTATGGACAAATTTTTAGTAAATAACGATAAGGTGCTTATATATGATTCTAAAGCTGTACCAGAAAAGAATCTGTTTGTGCCAAATATGATAAAAGAGATTCGTCAGGCAAACGATTCAGAAGCAGAAATGAGGGAACTTGCAGATTTCCTTTTTGCAGAACTTTTGAATGGAGCGAATCAAAACCGGGCCTGGATTCAGGCAGCCCGAAACACTTTTATCGGTATATTGCGAACCATTGTAGATTGTTTTCCGGGTGAAAATACCGGAAACGGGACGTTGATCCATGCTCTGCGTCGGATGACAACAGGTGAAATCCTGGCCTATTTAGCAAAAAATCCGCGTAATCATTCCATGCTTTTAAAGGATTGGGGATACGATGTTCATTATGCTGAAGAATTTAAATTTACCAGACGTGCGTATGATATTCAGTTTTTTTTGAATCAGGTACTGGAAAATTTTTCGGGAAGCTTTGCGATGAATGGAACAGATACGATCCATGACTGGTTAGCCGGAAAATATGGAAGAAATTTGTTTTTTCGCTATGATCTTGCATCTGCTGAGATATCCAGACCGTTTTTTTTATACTACATGAAGAAAATTAAAGACTACAAATTGAGTAATACCGCAGGGACATCTGCGCCCATCCTTATGGTGCTGGACGAATTAGATAAGATGACAGATGGTGGGAAGACTGCAGATTGGGGACTTTTTCAGGCGGCGAATCTCGGGCGTGAGTATGGTTTACAGATTTTGCTTACCACGCAGTCTGTATCCAACCTTTATGGACTTAGTACAGATTTTAATGAGCATATTACAACCGGTGGTCTGGCAGGATTTCCCTATCTTGTCAGTTTTCGTCCCGGAGATCCGGAGACGATATCTACACTTCAGACGCTCTATGGTTCTGACTACAGGGAACATATTATATTTCCGGCATCACGTTATGGCGAACCGACGGTGAGATGCGAGATGGAGCCCCTCGTTACGGAGGCTGAGTTTGCCTCTCTGGAAACCGGAGACTGTATTGTGAAAATATTGTCTCATCGTCCGCAAAGAGTACATATTGACCTGTAGATCAGGAGCGCACATACAAAGGAGGAACAGTATGAATTATTTACAATATATCAATTCCGTATACAGTTCTGCACAGAGCACTGTGGATATGAGATACCTTGTCAGTGGTGTCGATTCCCGGGTGCGACAAATTGTGGGACAGTATATTGTGAATTCGGTTTATGATGCAGGAAAGATGCTTTTTATTGTTGACAGTACAAAGGATGGCCGCGAATTTAGCAGTTTTGGCAGATTCAGAGTTTTGAATCCGCTGAACGGGGATGTTAATCTGTGCGATGATCTTCTCGAAGTATCTTCACTCAGAGAAATCAGTCGTTTGCGGAGTTTACTTTCAGAACTTGGATTTGACGGAACTAGAGCAATGAAAGTGATCAGTTATCTTTCTTTTGTGAAAGAAACAGAACGGCGTTTTGGAAACTGCGGATCACTCCGTATAGAAACGCTGGAAGAATACAGTGGCACAGTGCTGGTTGAATGGAAACTGCGTCAGCTCGTGGAACGTGGAATGCTGACACATGAAAACTACGAATATTTGTTAGCACGTTACGCAGAGGTGAGCGGAGCGGCTGCAGATTTTGAACAGTTTCTTATGATGCTGGCACCGTTCATTGGCAATGGATGTCAGCCTGGCAGTGGCTCGGCGGTACATTTTGCAATCGGTGAATTTGCTTCGGACAGACCGATGCAGGAAGTGATGAGCAGTCTGATGCTTGCATTTATCAGAAAGCAGCCGAAAAACTGTGCAGTGCTGATCATTGATGATGGAAAATCTGACCGCTGCTGTATTCTGGATATTTTGAAAAATCTGCCTGTTTCAACAGATGTACATATGTTTACCGCAGATGCATTTTCGTTGGATGACAGAGATATCAGTGTGCTGATGAGTACATTTCCGGTGCGGATCTATACCCGCCATGATGCTATGAGTTCCTGTTTAAAAATTGAGAATTGCTGTGGACAGATGGATGTGGTAAAGCGCGCTTACCACACTGCGGTTGATAAAAGGATTCGTGCATCTACCGCGTTTGATCTGCTTCTGGGAACAAACAGGACAGATACGGAAGTCATCAATGCCCCGGTTCGGGAAGCTCGTTACCGAAAAGAAATGATACATTCACTTTATACCGGTACAGCAATTATTGACTGTGGCGGGACACAGACATTGTTCCAGTTTTGAGTTGTCAGGGAGGAGTTACCATGATTCGATTATCAGGTTTATTTAAAGTTGTAGCCGTATTGATGTTTGATTTTCTGGTTGTCGATACATTATTTCATAATGCACAGGCAGCCGCAGCGGTTACCGGTGTGATCGCACTTTATATCTGGCTGGGGGAATATTTTACTTTGTTCAGAGAGGGAGCGGTCCGGTCTGACAAACTGCCCCAGTATGAACGGGCACGTCTTGAGCATGCAAAATCGCAGCTTATAAAAGATGTGAAACGTACCAGCTCCGCAGATATTTCCGGTTTAAAAGTTTACCTGATTCCCGGAGACAGTGACATGCAGGCTACGGCATATGGATTTAACTGCATTTCTGTTTCCAAAGGGACTTTTGACAATACAGATCCCATGACGTTAAACGCTGTTCTTGGACATGAGATCTCACATACCCTGCATCTGGATGCAGAATTCAGCAGAGCCGTTTTTGCCACGATCCTTCTTGCGTGTGGAGCTATCAGTGTGATGTCATTTGTATTTATGGTCATTATTTTTCTGATCTTTTTCGTGTGCAGCCTTTTTCGTTCATGGCTCGGTGTGATGGCATTTAAAGGAACAACCAAAGTGGTGGGAGGTATGTTCCAACTGTTCCAGAAGGGGCTTGTCGTTATTTATCGGACGGTTGCAGGATGCGTAAACCGCGCAGCAGAGTTTCGATGTGATCGTTATGCAGCACAGCTTGGTTATGGTGTTCAGCTTGCACATTTTCTGTCTTATGCCGTAGCGGATGATCCGCGCCAGATGACGATTACAGAGGTTCTTTATCGTTCACATCCATCTACCGCAAAGCGTGTGGCGCGCCTGGAATCATTTCTGAGAGATGAGACACGTCCTGTGATCAGATAGAAGGGAGGACACAAATGATACGCAATAACAATAGTTTTATTTCTGAGAATTATATTCTGTTAGGAACGCCACTGACCCGGCAGTCTGATATCGAAAGTATCATCCATAATGCAAAAATACAGCATCCGGAACAGTTTGCAGGAAAGAAAGATTTCTTTGCATTTGAACTTCGTTATACAGAATCTTTTGATAAAAATTTTACAGAACTGAAACGTCTGCAGGGAACTGCAGCCGAGGCTGCCGGACGAAGAGATGAATTCAGAGGTTATATCGGGATCAATCTGAGCAGTTACCTGAATCATCACGAGGAAGAGTACTTGAAAAAATTTATACTCTTTCTGATCGATATGAGTGATTGCTGGAAGTACATTTTCATTGTAGATGATCAGAATGCCAGATCTGCCAGAGAGCTTGTCGGAAAAGTACTGAAATTTTTTATTCACGATAATCTGCGCTGCAGCGTCAGTGAGAAAAAAGAAAAAACTCCCGTTGGTGATCTGGTGAGTGAAATCTGCAGAGAACGTGGAATTACCTGTACCTTGCAGGTGAAGAGAATCCTTCGCCGTATGCTTGACCAGAATTTCAGCAGTGAGCTGATCACAGCGTTGCTGACCGAAATTTCGTGGTATACCGACAAATGCATCAATAAGGATATGCTGGAGACTTTTCTGTCAGGACAGGATTTCACGCTCCGATACATGCTGACACAGAAAGAATTTAACCGACTCCTGTCGTTTTTTGAACGCAGGTCACAAAATGACTGTGTTCATGAGCAAGTAGTGAAAGTGGATTGCGAATGTCCGCTTTATTGTCGAAAGGAAAATAAGAATGGAGAAAAAGAAGCAATATGAAGCCATTTATGCGGGTTATGTTTTTGAAAAACCAGTCAATCACTGGACATCACAGGAAGAAGTAAAGCATCGTCTCACAGAGGTGGATCTTACGAAACCAGGTACAATAAAAGCAGGAGGTATGCCCATTATATCGGATGGCAGACGGGCTTATATTGATGCCGGGGACAGCCATACTGCCGTTATCGCATGCAGCGGTATGAAAAAGAGTATCTGCGGGTTCATGCCGTTGGAGATCATACTTGCCAGAGCAGGAGAAAATATGGTTCTGACAGATCCCAAAGGAGAATTGTTCCATCGCACATCAGGATTCCTGAAAAGTCTGGGTTACAAGGTACTTTGTCTTGATTTTCGAACCATGGATAAAGACTGTTTTAATATTCTTTCTTATGCGGCGTCAACTTATCGAACTGAAGATAAAGATAAGGGGCTGAGTCTGCTGTCGGATATCGTTAATGTGCTTGCAGAAAAGCAGCGACGCTTTGCAAAAGATCCGTTCTGGCCGGATACCGGTGCGATGTGGCTCAATGGCACCGGAGCGGTTATGCTGGATGGTTTTCCGAGAATTGGTCAGGTGAATGTTATGAACTGGACGGATTTCAATGTAAGAAGCTCCGCCGATATGATAAACGGAGAGTTGCTTCCATTGATGCCTGATAATATGGCAAAATCTGCCCTGAAACAATGTCTGTCTTCCGCAGATAATACGTTCCGAAGCATTCTCATAACGGCATCCAGTTTCCTGTCACCGTTCAACCAGAATCCAAAGCTTGCGGAAATGCTTTCGTACAGTACCTTTACGCTGGAAGATCTTGTGAAGCCAAAGACAGTGCTGTTTCTGGTGACTGACGATACAACTTCCACAGCAGATATGATTCTGGGAATCATCATCAGCCAGATACAGAGTTTTCTGGTCAGCAGAGCTTATCACCAGAAAGACGGTAAACTGGAAACCCGTGTCAACTTTGTTCTGGATGAATTTGCGTCGCTGCCTATTCCAAATATGGATAAAGCACTGGCGACACACCGCAGCCGAAATATCAGATATTATCTGTGTATTCAGAGTCTTGCACTTTTAAAAGAACGTTATGAGAATCCGGAAAAACTTCTGGCCAATTGCGAATCTACGCTGTTTCTCGGATCCTGCGAACTTGAATTGTTGAGTGAACTGGAAACAAAACTTGGAACCACACATATTACTCCGGATGGAAGTGAAAAACCTCTGTGTTCGCAGGCGGAACTCATGACGCTTGAGAAAACATGGGATTACAAGGAAGCAATCTATATGAACCTTTCAAAGGGAATCCGCTATTGCACGATGCTTCCAAGTATTGAGCACTATGAAATTGGAGATGATCCGGTTACATCCTGCGTCAGACGTCATCGGTCTATTGCGACTTATACGGTGAAACAGTTTATAACGGATATCATAAACAAGAGAATACGTGCACCTTTTGCATCGGGGAAAAATAGCGGAAAGCTTGTCCCAGCTGATGAAACTATGGTTATTTCAAACTCGAAACGTGATCGTTATGCCCGGAGACAGAGGGCTTACGTGGAGAATGATGTTTCGGCTGAAATGGTTGCTGATGAATTGAAGAAGCAATTTGAAGAGCTGTTTGGCACATGTGAGGATGATTAGAAGAAGAGGAGGAATTACATATGTCGATACCAACAACAAGAATGACTACATCTGCCGGTTATGTAACATCTGATTGTCTGTCAGAGGAATATTCCCGCAGAAGAATTTATATTACAGGAGAAATTACGGATTCACTGGCTGCGGATATCTGCTGTCAGATCAATCATCTTGCATCTTTGAGTGATGATGATATCACGCTCTGGATCATGTCGCCGGGGGGATCTGTCAGTGCAGGGACGGCAATCCTTGATACCATGTCAAACTGTGGATGCGATATCAGGACGGTTGTGATGGGGACGGCGGCTTCCATGGCGGCTGTACTTGCTGCTTCCGGAACAAAAGGAAAGCGTTATATCGGTAAGAATGCATGGATGATGATCCATCAGGCATTAGGAGGCGTTTCCGGTCAGACGGCAGATATTCTCCGATGTGCCCGTCATATCGAAAAAGTAAATCAACGTCTCTATGAGATCCTTGCGGCAAATTGTGGCGTGAGTGTGGAACAGATTGAGGCGGATTGCGACAGAGATTATCACCTGAGTGCTTTGGAAGCAATTGCGTATGGTCTGGCAGACCATCCTTTTTCAAGTTTTGATGAATAGATCTGCGATGCGGAAGGAAAAACTGATTGCTGATGCGTCAGAAAAACAGTATAGTATATTTATAAATGCAGCGAGGAGAAAGGAAAATTTATGAAAGCGGAATTACAGGCAGAAGAAGTTCTGGCGATGTATGACGTCAGGGGTATACAGAAATTTATTTTTAAAAGTAATGTTGCAAAAGAAATCATCGGAGCATCAAAACTGGTGGATCAGATCATTACGCAGGGAATGATTTCCTATCTGGAGAAGAACATACCAGAGGAACAGAAAAACAAGTATCTTACGGACTGGAAAAAGGATGATCCGGCTGCATTTCTAACGCAGGATGAGATACAGATGCAGATTTTGTTTATCGGAGGAGGAAATGCCTATGTATTGTTCCGTAAAGGAGAAATCTGTCAGAAGGTAAACCGTTATCTGGCGAAATATCTGCTGGAGGAGACGTATTCGCTGAATCTGGCAGTTGCGGTAGTAAAGAAAACAGATTCGTATGCGTACGATTATCATGCAATTCAGGAAGAAATGCGCCGGATCAAAGCGGCAATGCCGATGACAGAACCGATGGGAGCAATGCCGTTCATGGCAGTAGATTCTATTACGGGCTATCCGCTGACCAGCAGAGTGAAAGGTGATTATTATTGTACCGAAGCGAAGAAGAAGCGGGACAGATTTCCCAGGGATGAGAGTGAGAAAGTATTTGACAATATGGTAACTGAAAAAGGAGAGAACTCCACGCTGGCGGTATGCCATATTGACGGAAATAGCATGGGAATCCGGATCTGTAAGGAGATGGAACAGAAGGAAGAGTACAAAGATGCCGTTTCCTGTATGCGAAATCTTTCGTTGGAAATTGCGCAGGTTTTCCGCGAGACGTTTGACCAGATGACGAAGTATATGGATGAACTGACACCGAAGGTCAAATTTTCTGTAAAAACACATCTTTACAGGGAAATCATCGTGGCAGGAGATGATATTACCTTTGTGTGCAATGCAAAACTGGCCATTCCTGCGGTTCGATATTTTCTGGAAAACCTCGGAAATGAAAAAGATTACAGCGCCTGTGGAGGAATTGCTTTTTTCAACAGTCATTTTCCATTTTCCGATGCTTATCAGGTGGCAGAAGCATGTTGTTACAGTGCAAAAAAACGTGCCAAGAAACCGGAAAGTCGGGGCGCTGACAACGCGATCGGAAGCTTTTTTGATTTTCAGATTTGTACGAATGTGCGGGCAGCAGATCTTGAAAGTTATCGTGAGAAACATTATGTGTCCGGAACAGATTATTTTATCGCAAGACCGTATTTTGTGGCGCCAAAAACGGACCGTCATGAACTGAATGCAGTAAATGAAAGATACAGTGTAGCACGTTTGGATGAGTGGTCAGAACAGTTTGGAAAAACCAGCATGCCACGCAGCAAGGCGAAGCAGCTGCGCAATGCGATCCCGGTGAAAAATAAACGGGAAGAAGTCGTATCGTTCCTTGCTTCTCGTGGTTATCCTGTTTTTAAAGAGAGAAGCGAAGCGTATGCTTTGTGGTATGACGCATTGGAGATCATGGATTTCCATATCGGGCTGGAAGATGGCACTGTCCAATCTCAGAGGTAGAGGGGGAAATACAAAAGATGAAGTTATATATAAAGCTGCTATCGGATCTGTGCACCTATTCCGGTGAATCCTATAATAGTATGGTGGATACCGATGTTGTATACGACAAATATGGAATCCCCTATATTCCGGCCAAAAGAATCAAAGGCTGTATCCGGGAGGCGGCATTGGAATTACTGGAATTCGGGCTGATCAGCAAAGATACATACGAAAAACTGTTTGGAAAAGAAGGAGATCAGCAGTCAGGATTTTCCCTGTCGAATGCTTATCTGAAAGGGCATACTGCACTTGTAGCTGTGGCAGAGCATTTTAAAGAGAATGGACTGGCTGCACCACAGAATGTGCTGGAGCAGTATACAGATCTACGAACCCAGACGGCGATGGATTTAGAAACTGGTGTGGCAGATAAAAATTCTCTGCGAACGATGCGGGTGCTCCGTCGCGGACTGGAATTTGAGGCAGAATGTAATCCGGGTAAAAAAATGAATGCAGAATTGCAGGAATCATTAAAACTGGCTGTGTCACTGGTGAAACATATGGGGGTATCACGCAGTAGAGGCCTGGGACTGGTAGAAATGAAATTGGAAGATGACAGCACCGGTAAAATGGAGGCAGAAGAATCAAATAAACATGTATTGATTACAAAGGAGCAGCTGAAAGAGCAAAATAAGATCAGCTATCGGATTACTTTGAAATCTACCATGGTCTGCAAATCCCCACAGGGAAATCAGGCGCAGACGCAGGATTACATCGCTGGAAGTAAAGTTCTTGGTCTGCTGGCGGGAGCACTTGGAAGAGAAGTCTATATCGATCTGATGAAACATCAAGGGATTCGGGTTTCCAATGCGTATATTATGAATGGAGAAAAGCGCTGTATGCCGGCGCGGATTTCCCTGCAGAAGCAAAAAGACCAGTCTTATGATGAAGAAGGAAAGATGCTGGTCAAAGATATGCTGTATGATCCGGATGTTACAGGAAAACAGATGACACCGGCAGGAGTGGCATATCTGGATGCAGACAATCACACAGCAAGTGTGGTGACGGAGATCAGTTATCATCATCAGAGACCGACGGATAAGTCGGTGGGACGTGCGACAGGCGAAGATGGTTCCAGTTTTTATCAGCTTTGCGGAATCAGCGCCGGTCAGACGTTTGGTGGATCTATCTATGCAGATAAAGTGTGTGCAGAAAAGATTCTGGATGCGGTAAATTCTCTGGGAGAGGTGCGCATGGGATATGGAAAATCCAGTGAGTTTGGCACAGTGGATTTTGTTTTGTATGATGTGGAACCTTCCGGTGAGCAAAATCCGTCAATGATGCATGATGCGGTGCTCACGCTTGGATCAGATGTCGTTCTCTATAACGAATACGGAATGCCGAGTACAGAAATCAATGTATTGAAACACTGTCTGGAAGCTGTTATCGGAGTGGATGATCTGGAACTGACACACCCATTTCTGGATTTTGCCCTGATCGGAGGCTTTAACGTCACCTGGCAGCGGAGAAAACCGGCATTTCATGCCCTTGGTAAAGGCAGTACATTTCTTATACATTCAGATAAGGGATTTGATGCGGAACGTCTGCGTTCACAGTTTATCGGGGAGCGTACCGCAGAAGGTTACGGCGAACTGATTGTAACACCGGCAGAAGCATCTGCTGATGTCTGCATTTATAAAACAGCGGATGCTACACCGAAAAAAAGGGAAAACATACGGAATCAACTGATTGTAGGAGAAGAAACCGGCCGCATTTTGCAGCAGCTTCTTCAGAATGAGTTTGCACGGCAGATGGAGGAGACTGTCAGAATCAGGTTGAAGACTGCGTTGGAAGAAAATCAGAATCTGTTTATCGAAAAAGGAGAAAATCCCGGAGAATATATGGTAAAGCGGGGACTGAATGCTTCAGTCGCAAAACTGCGTGTCATTTTTAAAAATGAAACAAGCTATCAGGCAATGAAAGATGAGGCAGATGCGATTGAGGACAGGATAAAAAGAGAAATCTGTCAGGATATTTTAAAACTGATTGTTCCAAAAGAGCTGGAAACAGAAGTTTCCGAAAAGATAAATGAGTGCTATCAGATACCTTTTGCCAGCCAGTGGGATGAACATACGCTGTACAAAAAAATATATCGGATTTATCTGACCGAATTGAAATATCTGGTAAAATCACTGAGCAAGGCAGAAAGGAAGGGGTGAGAGGAATGGAACAGAATCGTATGGTAAAAAAAATAATGTTATATGTACAGGTTCGCTTTCTCTCACCACTGAATGTGTCCTCAGGTGAGGATGAATGGACGGATGCTGATCTGCTCAGAGATGGAAACGGAAATGTCTTTGTGCCGGGAAGCTCTCTGGCAGGAGCTATGCGTGCTTATATCAGAAAAGAAAAAAATGAACCCTGTCTGCTCGGGTATACAAAAAAAGAAAAAAATGGTCAGGATACCGGAAAAATGAGTGCGCTGTTTATTTCCGACCTGACATTTGACGAGCAGCCGTTATCCGGAGTCAGAGATGGCGTGGAATTAACGGCACAGAAAACGACAAAAACGGAAAGTAAATATGATATGGAAATTCTGGAAGCCGGAAGCAGGGCACATTTTTTTCTGGAACTGACCGTTCGGGAGCAGGATAATGAAGCGGAAATGCAGCAGGAGATCGCTAAGATTTTCCATGGAATCAAGGAAGGGGAAATCCGTCTTGGCGGGAAAAAGACCAGAGGTTTTGGCAAATTCGAGATTTTGTCTGTAGCAGAAAAGGAATATACAAAAGAGAACTATGCCGATTATGCAAATGCATACCAGAATGATGCCTGGAGAGGTGCCAAAAATCAGTTGAAGGAATGGCTGGAAAAGGCAGACTGGACACCTTCTATGGTGCATATAGAAGTGCCGCTCAGGATGAAAGGCGGTATCAGCATCCGGCGGTATGCGGCAAAGAAAGGAGAGCCGGATTATGTGCATCTGACAAGACCGGTGCTTCCGACAGATGAAAACGGGAACAAAGCGAAAAAGACAGAGATTCCGGTACTTTCAGGAAGCAGCCTTGCCGGAGCGATCCGTCACCGCATGGAAACGATCATCGGGGAACTAAAGAAAGCTGGTGTAAACTTTCCGAAAAACAGTACCGATATGATCCACACAATATTTGGCTATGTGGACGGGGATCAGGCCTGTGCATCGAATATCATTGTCCATGAAGTGGATATAAAAGGCGCAAAACCGCTTACGATGGTGCGAACCGGTGTCAGCCGCTTTGAGTCCGCCGTAAGAAAAGGTTCTTTATATACAGAAAAAACATATGTGGATGGAACACTGAACGTGCGGATTGACGTGCGAAAAGGAAATGATCCGCAGGATGAAGCGTGGATTCTCGGTATGCTTCTTCTGGTACTGAAAGACCTGCAAAATGGATTGCTGGCCGTAGGAGGTCAGACAGCAATCGGAAGAGGTATTTTTTCGGCAAACGGTCCTATCACAATTGATGGAGAATGTAGTGTGGAAAATTCTCTTATTGGAAACCTGCTGAAAAACATGTCCGAAAATGGAGGGGGAGAAGCATGAATCTGTCAAAAGCACCCGAACAGGGAATCATGTATGCACTTTATACAGACAGAGTGGAATACAGACCTTACAAAAAAGAAGAATTATCCAAAGATGATCTACAGAAGCAACTTCTGGAACTGCATTTGTTTGACGACACAACAGAGTACAGAATCATACGGTCAGAACATGGTGAAATAGAGAACGTGATCAGCGATGAGAACATGCCACATGATGATATCTACTGTGAAAAAATTTATACCCTGAAAGAAAATGATGAGCAGTCAGAGGAACAGGATCCCTGCGTCGAGGTGGTCAATTATCTGACATATGATGAAAATGATCTGTTGCTGATCCGTAACTATCGGTTGAAAGAGGTGAGATAACGATGGGGGATACGAAAAACATGAGAGGTTTTGTAAATCCGTATAATTTTATCTGTTTTCCGAAAGAAAAGGCGCATGCTTATGCAGATGAAGACCGGCATACAGGTGTGATTCATTATACGATCACTACAAAGACACCTCTGTTTATACCAAATTCAAGTTCAGAGACTGCATTTACGGAATCCGGAACACCGGATCACAAATCTTGTGATTTCTTTTCTTATACGGAACTGGATCCGACAAAGAGATACGAGGATGAATATCATATACCGGTCATTCCGGGCAGCGAAATGCGTGGTGTTGTCCGCAATGTATATGAGACATTGACGGATTCGTGCATGAGCGTGCTGAATACAGATACCTATCCGGTAAAAAGAAGCCCGGAACAATTTGCACCGGCGCTGCTTCACCGGAATCATGAGGAAAACTGGGAATTGCTGCCTGCGCTGTCATTACGGATCGGCCTGGGGGAAGATGCCCATTGGGAGACAACAAAAAAAGGAAAAAAGATAAGACGGGCGACAAAACCTCCAAAGAATTTTGAAAGTTTTCATAATGGGACAACGGTTTATTATCAAAAACCAGAACAAAACGAGAAAGGATCATGGAAAGCGATAGAACAATATTCTGATGAGCCGGGAAAATACAAGAATTATGGATATTTGCTCAAATGGGGGATGGGAGTAGCCAAACTTCATTATCATGTATTTGCTGTACAAAAAAACAAACCGGCAATTTCGGAACTTAAGGTCAGCAGAGATATTGTAGAACGAAAAATGTTTCCGGTGCTTGAGTCTTATCTGGATCAGCCTGCATTGATACCACATAATAAGGCTGCCTACGAAGAATATGCAAATGATCTGAAAAGATTTTTGAATGGGAAGGAAGAAGCGTATTTCCCGGTGACATATTCCCAAATTAACAATCGGGGGATTTTTTATCTGGCTCCTGCTATTTTTTCAAAAGAGGTATCCAATCAGAATCTGGATAAACTTGCCGGGAAGTTCCGTCCATGTAAAGAAGATTTTTGTCCGGCCTGTGACCTTTTTGGATCTGTTGGAACAAATAATGAAAATGCAAAAGGTTCCAAAATCCGTTTTTCAGATCTGTATCCGGAGAAATATGATCAGATAATGACAGAGTGGAAAGAACCTGAGCAGATAACCGATTTAAAGAAAGACGAACAGAAAAAAACAGACATCAATCAGAAGATAAAAAACGCATTTTATCTCGAAAAAAATAATGGAAAAGTCACATTGCAGGCACTGGCTGAGCCAAAACTTGGAAATGTGGAATTTTATCTGAAAAAACCGGACGAAAAAGCAGAATTTTGGACATATGATTATTATACTACACGAGATGAGTATGATGACGGACGTGGACAAACGCATCTGTATACTGCTTCCGGAAAGAATTGTCAGTTGCGTGGACGAAAATATTACTGGCATCACAGGAAGGTTGACATCTCACAGGAGATAGAGAAGACGAAACTAAATAAGACAATCCGGCCGGTAAAATCAGGTGTGACATTTGAAGGTGAACTTTATTTTGAAGGGATTTCAAAAAGACAGTTAAATCAGTTGCTCTGGATTTTGGACAGCAGCGAACAGGTCGAAGGAAAAACGCCTGGATTAAAGTTGGGCGGAGCGAAACCGCTGGGCTACGGAAGCGTGGTTTGCAATGTGACATCTGTAGAAGAAAGAACGTTTTTGTTTGCTGACAATGTGCTGAGTTATCAGATGGAAAAGAAGGACCGGAGGGAAGAACCTGACTGGTTTCACATTTCCTATGGTACAGATTCTGATAACGGGAAGGGCGCAGGATTCAGTGAAGAGGTAAAAGAAGCGTTTTTCAAAATAGCGGACATCCATGCTGTTCCGGAAGGTGTGGAGATCACATATCCAAAAACCTGGAATCAGAAAGATAAACCGCTGACGGAAGGATTTCGGTGGTTTGGCCAAAACCATGGCACGCTTTCCGGAAAAGGTATGCCAAAGAACCGGGCGGATGTGACAATCAAAAAAGTGTTGCCGGATATTTTGGAGGAAGATGTGTCATTGCCATACAATCTTACTCCTAATTACCAAAATCAGAAAAAAAGGAATTCATGATCATGCAGTTAGAAGTAGCCATTAATTTGCAGGAACCATTGGTTTTGCCGCTTAATTACAACCATATCATCCAGTCAATTATATATCGGGCATTAAGTGCAATGCCCGATTACTCAGAATTTCTCCACGAGTACGGATACGGCAATGGAAGCAGGCAGTATAAAATGTTCCAGTTCAGCCAGTTGAACGGCGATTATTATGTTGAACAAAAGCATCGCAAGATCGTATTCCGTTCGTATGTGACCTTTGAAGTGCGAAGTCCGGAACCATTGCTGATCAATCTTCTGGCTATGAGTTTTCAGCATCAGGGGATTACATTTGGAACCATGAACTGTCGGGACATACATCTGGAATTATATGATTATACGGTAGAGGAGACCGAATTGCTTATCCGGATGAAAACGCCGCTCACCGTATATTCCACCGATTACGATACAAAAAGAACGTATTTTTATTCACCGGAAGAACCGGAATTTTATCAGAAGATCGTGGATAATTTCAGACGGAAATATGAGGCGTTTTATGGAGTGCGGTCATTTCAGCCCATCACACTGACATATATAGGAGAAAAACTGCCGCAAAAACTTGTGACACGTTATCAGGGAAGCTATATCAATGCCTGGTACGGAACCTATAAGCTTTCCGGAAAACGAAAATATCTGGATTTTCTGTATCAGACAGGATTGGGATCAAAAAATGCGCAGGGATTTGGCATGTTTGAGATAAACTAAACGAAACGAAGAAAGAGAAACGAACTGGTTATTTATAAAATGAAATAGTTGACAGCCTGTTTGCAGAAAAAGAGTAAGAAAGGTACTCCCGAATTTTTTCGGGGGTATTTTTTTACTTTTTTTGGAAACTTCTTGCAATGCCTGCTCCATATCTATAGTGAAAGAGAGGAAATGCATATGGAAACAAAAACACCCATTATGGAACAATTAAATAAAAAAGCACATCCGGATGGTTTTATGAATTTCAGATTTGTACTTTCAAAAGCTGGAGAACGTGATTATAAAAATTCTCAGCTCTGCATTCAGGATGGCCGTTATCTGACCCCATGGATCCAGGAAAGAATCCGTTGTCTTGGAGAGTATAAGAACAAAGTATACTGTCAGGTCGATGAGGCACTGAAAGCCATTGCGCATACTGTCGGAAGTGAATGCAAAGAATTGGAAGTTCTGCTTCAGGGCAATACACCACAGAGTCAGAATCCGGAAAATCAGGAGCGTCAGCAGGCACGCCGTATGGAACTCATTATTCATCTTTCCGAATTGAATATGGAAATGGAATCCATTGATGCGGCATTACAGCATCATCTGCAGAGAGCAGAAAATGTGATCATGAAACATCTGTCCAGTTATTGGAAAGGAATCCTGAAAGCTGCCGGAAGTACAGACATGCCATCAAAACCGGATGTGGAGCTTGCTGTCATTCCGGGACAGAAAGTATATGAGGCACATTTTAAATATATCAAACAGATTCTGACAAAAGGACTGATCCAGGGTGGCTACAGTGACCCTATGGGATATGATGAGAACTCTGGAAAAATGATGGGAGGTACAGAAGATGGCATGGTTGAAGCATAAGAAAATGGCAAATAAAAAACCGGGAAAATGGTTCAAAAAAAAGAAAGCAGTAGAACAGGAGGAACCTGTAATACTTCCGGTGTATGGACCGCATGACACATTGGTGGCACAGGATTATCAGACTCCGGCATCGTTAGCTTTTCTTGAGCAGAATTTTGAAAGTTGCTGTAAAGAATGGCTGGAGAAGGCAAAGCCGGATATGTACAACAAAGGTTATATGAACATGCTGATCGACAAGGTGCGCAAGGAAGCTCTTGCGGAGCTTGATGAACAGGAAGTTTTCCTCAAGAGAGTCATCTATGAACTCGGTAAGATCTGGAGAGGTGACGAAGTAAAAGCAATGGGAAAGCTTGCGGAAATAAAAGTTGAAAAAAAAGAAGTAGAGGAAGATCTGAAAAGAATCGAGCGGATATACTACCGGCATACGGCGTTTGATCCGGAATATATGAACCAGAACAGTTTTGGAAAGAAGGAGGCACAATATGATGAGTAATGAGCGTGGCATCAAAATCATGCAGGATGAGGGCTATGCCCGTCCGATTGAGAGTGAAAACAAGCTTCAGAAGACAGAGTTTACCTGGTGGTCCAGTCCGATATTTATTATTTTTCTGACAGTTTCCATGAGTGTACTGGATGCGATGGTCTTGTACGATATTATGGATCTGGCGACGACGCAGTCAGAAAACCTGGGTAAGATCATATGTTTTGGTATTGCACTGATATTGAACATGTTACCGTTACTGATCGCAAAATTTGTTCATCAGGCAATGTACAAGATCAAACGTGGTGCAGCAGTCTGGGCGCTTCTTTCTACCATTGCGTTTTTCACGCTGTTTGCAGCAACGGTATTTCTTCGTTTTTCCTACCAGGATCAGTATGGCAACAGAAGTGCCTCTCCCTTTAAAAATGAAGCGGAGGTAGAGACAACGGAAGAAGCAGATACAGACACAGATGCTGGTTCAGATACCAAAGGACTTGCAGTGGTATTGCTGCTTTCTGTGGAGCCGTTAGTGACTTCTATTGTGAATTTTGGACTTGCGTACATTTCAGATGATGAAGTAAGGGCACTTCTGAATCATCTGCGGAAACGCAGACTGGAGCTTGCGGAATGTGAAAGCGATCTGAACGCTTATCTGGCAACGAGAGAGCCGGCAGAAGAACATTGTAAGAAGTTAGCGTTGATGGATGATAATTCCAAAAAAGCTGCACAGGATCGGGTGCTGGCAAGATGTGAGATTCTGAAATCCCGGGCGCATTTGTATCTGGCAGAATATCTCGGTGATTCAAAAGGCGCAAGTTATGTGACAGCTTACGAGCCGGAACCGGAGAAGATTTCTGAAGAACCAAAACTAACTTTACCGCCGTTACCGATGAAGGTAGAGACAACTGGGGAAGACACAGATGTGTCAGGACAAGTAGCATGAGAGAAGACAGGAGCATCAATATGAACGTAAAAAAATTATTATTTAAAACAATTGGAGTAACTTTTCTGGCAGGAGCCTTATTGACCGGTTGCAATTCCCCAAAAGGAAGTGCTTCCGAATCAGGAGGTACATCAGCAACAGATCAGCAGCCGATATCGGTCAGCGTTGTAGTAGGCGCACATTCCAATGCAAATGTGATTTCACCCAATGCGCAGGAGATTGGTGATCGACTTTACCAGTGTGCATACACGTATGGCACCGTCAGTCTGATTCGTGCAGACGGGAAACCGGAGGAATTCCTGAAAGCAAAGATTCCGGAACCGTCAACCCAAGGATTATCAGAGCGCAAACTGAAATCTATTGCGGAAGAATATGAGAGCGAGATTCTTGCAACATTCCAGACAGATGGTATGGCCAAAGTGGAAGAAGTAGATACGCTGGAAGCCATTCGTCTGGCTGCAAATCCTTTAAAAACCGTAACAGAAGGCGACAAATATCTGATCATAGCAGACACAGGTGTCTCCACCACCGGTTACGTAAATTTCTGTGCGAATGACTTATTTAACACGCCGACAGAAGAAATCATACAGGCGCTTGAGGATGCAAAAGCGATTCCGGATCTGACATCTGTGCATGTGATATGGTTATATGCCGGTCAGGTGGCAGAACCCCAGCAGGCATTAAGTGAAGCACAGAAAGATAAGCTGATTGAAATCTGGACAGCAATTCTGGAAAAAGCGGGTGCGGCATCGATCGATTTCCGCCCGGATTCTGCATCGTCCACACCATATACAAACCTGCCAGATGTATCTACGGTAAACGCAGATGACAGAGCGATTGATGTGACACCGCTGACCAAAATGATCCTTGATTCAGAAAGTGTATCTTTTGTCGGAGATCAGGCGGTTTTTGAGGATGAGAATCAGGCAAAACAGGCCATCAGCAGTGTCGCACAGACACTGCTGGCTCATCCGGACAATAAGGTATATGTTGTCGGATGTACAGCATCTTTGCCGGGGAAAGAAGCCTTTTGTCAGAGCCTCTCAGAAGACAGAGCGCAGGCTATCGTCAACGAATTAAAAGAATTTGGAGTTTCGGAAGAACAGATGGTGGCAGTGGGTATGGGAAATCAGGCACCCTGGCATCTGGAAGATCTGGATGCGGATGGAAAGCAGATTGAATCAATTGCGCAGCGGAATCGCTGCGTTGTTGTGTTAGACACCCAGGATCCGGAATATGCAGATGCTGTGAGCAGTTATCTGCATTGATCTTAACATACGGAGGGAGAATGGAAGGAGGTGTTGCGTAGTGAAAAACAAAAATGGTATACTTAGAATATTGGAAAAAAGAAGATGTAAATGCTTGTTGATTTTTCGAATCATCGACAAAAATTATGAAATATCATATTAAAGTGGGAGGTTAAAGATGCAAAAGACATTTATTTCGGCGATTTCATTACAGGCACCGGGAAACTTAAAAAAATTTACCTATCATCCGGATGGATTTGAACTCAAAAACAATCGGGAGACAAGTTTTCCGCTTGTGCCAATCATTGCAGAATATATGGGGGAGCGAAAGGAAGATGTTTGTGTAATTGCAATTTTGCCGGAAGGAAAGGATGCGGCTGAGAATTTTCAGACATTTAAAAATGAATTGCAGGAGATTGGATTAACGGCTGAGAATGTGACCGGACTGTCTCTGGAAGGAAAATCAAACGGAAAAAACGGGATAAAATTGCTGCTTCAACTTCTGGATGCCATTCCGGATGACACGTTAGTATATTCGGATATTACATATAATACAAAGCCGATGTCTGCCATGGTACTCTGTGCCATGAATCTTGTTGAAAAGGTAAAAGATGCTGAAGTAGCCGGTATCTATTATGGTGAAATTCCGAGAATCGGGGGAAAGGCCGTACCTGAGAAGGCAGCACTGTGTGATATTACACAATTTAAAACATTGTTGGATATTACAAATTATATGGAACAACTGGAGATTGCGGATATCCGATCAGCTCTAGAATATCTGTTGCTGTAGGAAGAAAAAATGTGGAGGAAGGAACCATGATGGAAATGGAATACATAGATCGTAAGTTGAAACCGGAGACGGAAGAAGCATTTACGGAAAAATATGGAAAAGTTCTGCACATGATATCTGAAATGGAGACGGATTTTGATCTTCGGAAAAATAAGCTAAGTGAGATTTTAAACGATAACAGGATGAAGTATGATGATTTTGTACTGGACGTGTTAAAGGTCAGTAATTCGACATTCTATAAGCTGCTGAATCGAATCAATAATCCTGATTATGCAGACCGGGAGATAGAATATAAAAAAGAAGGACAATCGATTACGGATGATCCAGAGGTATTTATAAAGTCCGTCAAAGAAGTGATTCTATATTACGACGAAAAAAAGGGCTCATTTATAAGGCTGCTTCGACGCATTTACGCAAGGGACAGAAAGAAAAGCAGCGCAGATGAATATGATGCAGCCATGAAATATGGTGGCATGGGAGGATTAAACAAAAAGCGAGCTCTTGTTGCTAAAATCATTAAGCAGATGGATGAACTTGCAATGATCACCGGAGAGACAAATCTGGATAAATTATGGGATTATTCGGAAGAAAAGTTTGCCGGTATTATGAGCAAAGAAGACTTTATGAGGATTATCTCGATAAAAAATATGGCAAATTCTCAAACGGATGAAGACGGAAATGAGATGAGCCTGGAAGAAATTCTGCCAGATGATCATCCGGAAACGGATCCTACGGTAATGGTTATGACCGATGAAGATACCTGGAACAGACTGTTATCGAAGGCCGCGGTCGTGTTTAACGAATTAAACAAAGCGCAGTTGGTATACCCGCAGTCTTTTATGACCAGAAATATTTTGAGCGAACTGAAATTTGAAGTGAAAAAAATAGACGGCAGAATGAAAAAAGTTCGTTATGAGAGTGAACCGGCAGGGGACATAGAGATTTATAAACTAATGCTGCCAAGTGAGCAGATTCTCTGGGAGAAGCTTTTCCATCATAAATATCTGAACAGTGCGTTTCAGATGGAGGAAAGAGAGGCTCCGGAAAATCTGGAGAATGTGTATGCCTGGTTGTTGAATAAAGACTACAATCTGACGAATGATTATATAGCGAAGCTGTTTGATGTTCATAAATCAAAGGTGTCCAAGCAGGCAAAAAAATACGCAGAAATGATGGAAGAATTAAAAAAACTGGATTGGCGATAAAATAATAAGACAGTTAAATTTGTCAGACAAAGTAATGCAATTTTTAGCGAGGTGAAATACAAAAGATGACGGATCATTCTTATTTAAGTTCTTTCAAAAAACAGCTTCATTTTCCGGCACAGGAATTAAAGGTGCTTTCCGGTTTCGCAGGTTATCTGATAAACCAGGATAAACCCGGCAGCCATTCCTGTCCTTATGGACTTTTAGTGCAATATGACGATGAAGCATTGAAAAACATTTTTATACAGGCGGTAGATGATCTTCTGATTGATTTGCCAACAAGGAAAAAATACTGTCTGAAAGGAATTACCGCCAAAAATTTTTCCACCATGACCTTTCGGAAATGTGGTATCAATTCTGCGTCCGGAGACATTTTTATACTTTTGGACTGTGATGGAATCATCTCAACGGACCACCTTGTTCAGGAATTTGAGAACCATCCTGAAATAATCAAAATCGTATGTGCATCTTCAGAATCTGTTGAAACTCTTCTCAGAAATGATCCACATCTGTATCACAGATTGCTGCCCCGTCATATACATGTGGCACCTCTTGACGCTTTGGAAATAGCGGATCATTTCATGGAGCAACTGGATCGGGAAGGATATCATTATTCTGATGGATTTAAAGAAGAACTGACCTATTATATCGATACAGTATATGACAGTGCGGATTTTAAAGATGTTGCATTTATCTCTGATCTCATGCGGCGTATTATCCTTCAGATGGAAGAAAATGAAGGAAGCGATGCCTATAAAGACAATGTTGTCATAGATGAAAGTTTTGTTCCTTATTCCCAAAAAGTTCAGATACGACGCAGTCAGGAAGATGCGGTCAAAACAAGTGCGCCGGTGGAAATAAGTGCTCCAGTGGAAACAAGTACGTCGATGGAACTGGAAGATTTATTTTGCGACAAATCTCCATGTTCCAGAGCTGATTTTTCTACAGAATCAGAATCCGGCAAAAATGCAGGTATCTTTCTGGTACTGAGTGCATATAACGCAAGAAGTACCTGCAGCGACTACAATGTCGTTTCAGATTCTTCCACTGTGGTAGAAGATACCTGTACTTATAAAGGTATTCAGACCAATGATGCACCCGTTCAGCACCTGATTGATGAAGTGTACCGCTCCGGTTACAATCTGAAGAAAATCGTTTGTATTACGACTCCGAAAGTTCTTGACAGCAGTGCAGGAGATGGTATCAGTAATTATGAACGGTTTCAGAATCTGGCCAAAAAGTATGCGGAATCGGTCTGGAATGAAACTGGAATTGAGATAACGAATATTGTCTATAACAATGAAACGGACTCGCCGGATTATGATAAATTTTACAAAGATCTGAATGAGGAATCCGGTAATCTGGACGCTTTTTTTGTCGACTACACCGGCGGTCTTCGAGATATGAGTTTCCTGATGGTTGTCGCAATACGATTTCTGGAGTTTAAAAACATAGAATGTAAGAAAGTAATCTACAGTGATTTCTTTTCCAGTCCGAAGAAAATAAAATGTTTAGACAGTGTGTATAACCTTTTTCAGATGATCAATGGCATGAATGAATTTGTATCTTCAGGTACAACACGCCAACTGGATGATATCTTCCAGAAGGAGAATCCTTTAATTCTCGCTATCCGAAACTTTTCTCATGCAACAAATGTCGGGGATATGGCGCATATTGATGAATTTGTACATAAGCTGGCTGAAGAACTCGAGAAAAATACGGCCAGTGGAAACTTAAAGGACATTATGATTTCTTCCATGAACGAAATTATCCGGAAAAAAATATTCGGAGTCAGTGAAAATCTGTCCTTGATTGAAAATGGAAGAATTGATTATTGCAGACTGATTGAATGGTGCATTGAGAACAAAATGTATCAGCAGGCTGCTACGTTGTATATAGAAAAAATCCCTGTCGTATACTGGCAGGACGGTATCATTACAGATCTGGTAAAATTAAGTTCTAATACAACCATGCCCGATTCCAGTGAAGTTGCTACTTTTTATACAGAGTTACCTGCCCAGTTATTTTCAACTACCGAAAAAACATTGCGTGATCTCTTAAGAAATGTTGTTACACCAAGTCGTAATAAGTGGAACCATAACGAATTTATAAAAGAGTTGAAAAGAACCCTGGTGCATTATCCGGATATCTGTCAAAGACTGACAGATATTATTACTACCTATTACAAGAATTTTGACAGGAAAACCGGATTCTGTTCGATAGAGGAATTTGATATTCAGATTGAAGGGAAAAACATTCGTACATTCATGAATTATATATCGGAAGCGATACATTCTGATATATTTTATTACCTGATACATGGTAATTTGGATGGATACGCAGGCAGAAAAAAATCAAAAGGAAGCGAAAAAACGCGGCTTTTACATAATCTCATAGCATTTTGGGACTTAAAGGATGCATTTCCCAAAACCAGCAATGACGCTTTATTATGCAGATTGCTGGCATTTTATCTGGCAATAAAGATTCTGCGAAATAAAATGAGTCATGCTGCAGAAAATATTGTTTCAAGTGATATGGAACTGACAGATAGCCTGGAAAAATTCCTGAACGAAATAGAAGAAACGAATGATATTAAAATTTCATTGTCCGAGAATGATATTCACACACTTCTGAACAGAGCAATGAAGTATTCAAGGGAAGCAAAGAAAGCTCCTTTTAAAAAATCCGAACCGGTTGATTAAATGACGTTTGGGTCAAAACATGCCATAAAACCACGCCTGTGCAAGCACATCGTGGTTTCAGGCTTTTGACCCTGGCATCACTAAATTATAAAATACCTGTCTTTTATTAAGCTTAATGGTATGATGAGGGGAAAAGGTACTTTGTCCATCAATTGGAGCTTTCCAAATACTCCAGAATGGTCTTTACTTCTTCTTTTGCATATTTTTTTGCAGATGCCTCAAGTGGTTGAGATACATATTTGTCATAATCATACGAAGTATAATTTTCAAAATTTTCTTTCCAATCACAGAGTTCCTGAAAATATTGCGTATCGATTACTGACAGATTCCAATTCATATTGGTGACAATATAATCCTCCATGGCATGATAGATTTCTTCGCATAGAGTTTCCATGGATTCCTGACCTGTTTGTTTATGTAAATACTGAGTATCAAAGACAATTTCAGCTGATTCACCATCATAATATGCTATTGTGCTTGTATTATTCAATTTTTCTGAACGGATGGGTACAGGATCAATGCCAAGTCTGTCTGCTTCAAATGCCAGAAACTGCTGTGAAAGATTCAGTCTTTCCTGTGTGTTCTTTTGACACCAGTTTTTCTCTTCGAATTCCTGTAATAATGCACTCTTCTTTGCGAGCAATTCTTCTTTCTGAGTATCACTAAAACCTTCATCATCAAAAAAAGTAACAGAAATTTCGTCCCAGGATGGGGTATAAGTTATGTTCTCCATGTCATAAACAAAATAAGCACAATAAGAAGGGATACAACACAGCAAAGCTACTATTATCAGTGCCAGCCTGTAATTTTTTCGCTTTATCGATCTATATGCTTTTTGTGTACGACACCTTGCTTTTCCTTTAAAATTATTTATAACTGCTATGAGAAAAACAAGAATGGATAATACTGCGATCAACACTGCGATTTTAAAATGGTGTTGCGCAAAATAAAGCAGCAGAAATGCTTCTGTCGGCAATAAATGATAGAATGTTTCGTAAATCCCTTTAAAATATGTTCTGGCTCCTGATGCCTGCCAGATTAGATTAAATGCAATGAACATACCAAATGTTTTATAAGGACTTCGCATATAATCCAGTTCTTCTATATACAGGATTTTGCTGTCATAGTATAAAGAAAAAGCCAGCATGATCGGAATAATAATGGATAGCTTGCTTAGTATTCTTGTTATATAAAAGATTCCACGTTTTTCTCTCATCAATTTTCCCCTTTTATCAGATGCATTGTCTACAGGTTGAGCTACGAATCAGATCATGCTGCATTTTACCTTTTCACTATGGATATGGAGCATGTATTTCAAAAAGTTTCCATAAAAGCGGAACAATCCGAGTATGACAAAAAAGTACGTCGACCTCAGAATGCGATTTTCAGAAATCAGAAAAATGTCCGCAAATACAGTAAATTGATATGCGGATTGTAGAGATTTTGTCTCAAAATAGGTCGACGTACTTTATTTAGATGGAAAAATAATTGATTTTAGAAAAAATAGGGAGTAAGATAAAGAAAACAGTTGATAAATGCTGTTGTTGTACATTGTCTACGAGGAATTGACACTTTCACTTCTATAAACATCTTTAGCTGGTTGCTGCTGTTGTACATTGCCTATGAGGAATTGACACATTATCATGGATATTTCTAAAGACTACTGGTTCTGTGTTGTACATTGCCTATGAGGAATTGACACAACCTCTTCCGGGTGCAATTTCTGCACTTTGTCTTTTGGTTGTACATTGCCTAAGAGGAATTGACACAATCTTCCAGGTTCAAACGTATTTGATACAATAATTCCCAATGTTGTACATTGCCTAAGAGGAATTGAAAAAGTAAATATAAGAATGACCAAGAGACCAGTAGCATATCATGTCGTCTGTCTGTTTTCCTGAAAGCGTAAGAATCATGCTCCCGAATTTTTCGGGAGTAATTTTTTTCGATTTTTTCGGATTTTGTGGAAACTTTTTGAAATACCGGTTCCATATCAATAGTGAAGAGGAAATGAATCTAAAGAAAAAGGAGAGACAAAATCATGAAGAAGATGAAAGCAAAACATAATGAAAAAGACCGTATCGTATGTGTATCATTACCGGGAAAACAGAGTTTCTATTATCAGCCTGTCGGAACAAAGGAGCGTTTGTGGCTTTTCGACACAGATTTCTCAGGATCTGTTTTTGCATTTTTCCGTCAGAATGGCAGGTGTCTGGAAGAAAGGGGGTTCAGCCTGACCTGCAGAGAATTGTATAAGATTGGTTATGGCAAAAACAAAAAAATTAACAGGATACTTGATCGTATTCCGGCTCAGGCGGATTATGTGCTCCGCGAATATGTGAATGATATGCAGACACCTTGCATTAAGGCGGTTCGACATTGCGAGAAAAATGATGATTATGACCGCGTAGCTTAGCCACAGAAAAAAGGAGGAAAAATCAATGAATATGATTAGAACCGAAAATGAGAAGAATTATGGACAGCTTGAAGCGCAGGCAGAAGGAAATGCGGATGTTGAAGCATTTGTATTCCAAAATGGTGAAATAGTACCTGCCGGGCAGACACAGAATGCTACTGCGCCGGTCATCAGGACGGCTGCTGAACCGAATTTTGGTCAGTTGGAAGATCAGGCTAATGGGTTAGCAGATGTTGAGGCTTTTGTATTTCGAAATGGTGAGGTGGTGCCCGCATATCAGGCGCAGGACTCCAGTACACCTGTGATTAATACAGCTCCAGAGAAAAACTATGCACGATAGGAGGAAGAGCTATGTACTGGTATGAAAAAGAGAATGGTGCACTGCTGAGATTTGAAAAAGATGCATTTTTAAAGTTTATGCGAGAATATAATCATTCAGATATGAAGATGATGTTTAGCTATGACAACCAACATAGATTTTGTGTAGATGTAAGACTGCCGGTTAAACCAGCACCAGATGAACGTTGGAGAACCTTTGTATTCCACATTGTGTATGAACACGATCATCCGGGAAGAGATGCTGATGGACTCTTTGGTGGATCGATTAAGGTTTATCCTATGACACTGTTAAAGCCGGGATTTCATCATTTAATATCTGATTCGAGGATGGGACTTCCTTATATATGTCAGGTGAAAACTACGGATTCTGCCTCGGTGAATGGTTATACGGCCATGACAAGAGTGCTTCGCTGGATTGACGTATATTGTGTATGGGAGAAAACAGGGGTAGATCGAGATAAATAATGGAGGTGTTTGCAAATGTTATGGTGTAAAGAAAAATATCATGTTTATATTACTCGCAATACATATAGAGGCATGCTGCTCGAAGCGGGCAGACATCCCGGCAAGGAGAGCATTATCCAGATGCCCGGTATCCGTATTGGCAACGATTTTTACTTTGATGTGGTAGCGGATAGTGGAATAAATGCTACCTACATGCCGACCATGTGCGAAAAGGATCATATGTATGCAGACCATCTGGCTACCAGGATTTCAGAATATTATGATTTTTCGAACGGTCAGTTGACGGTATCACAGGTTCACAGGCATCCAGATGGCTGCTTACGTTTCAGTCAGGGTGATTATCCGGCAAATATCAAGCTGGCGCGCCAGTTTGGCGGTGTTGTCAATGGACTTATCTTTATTGATCCAAAGTTCAGAATCAAATTCTGGTACATTGATGAGAACGGAGTCGAGACGGAAGCAGAGTATGAAATTAATGATAGAGCAGTATGGGCAGCGATGCCGCGTATCAATTTGACCAGACTCAGAGAAACCGTTGAGCGTAATGAAGCGAAATGTGCGGGATTCAGAAAAAAAGAGTACAGACACGAGAGACCAGGTGAAACAAAAGGATTCATCCGTTCAAAATTATCAGGTCTGTTAAAAAGTCATTTAGAGGAGGAAGAGTATATGTACAGCAAAGTAGAAAGAGCACAACAGACAGTGATGCTGCAGGAAGAAACGACTGCAAATAGTGCCGGTTTTGTGGATAATACAGGAGAAGAAGATACATCTGCGGAAAGCTTTATCGATTTTGAAAAAATGCAGGAAGCCCTCAGACCATACACGATTCTGATGCCGGAGGAGTATAGAAAAGAGCGCTATGAAGGTGAACTTATGGGTTATTATCATCCAGAGACTAAAACTTATAATATTACGCCGCAGAAACTCCAAAATGTCAGAACGGATGCAGCGGTATTAGGTGTGGCGAGCCGAAAGGAGCGGTTGGAAAGCGGAACAGACAATATCAGCGATCAGAGTGAGCTGTCTGTTGTCTGGAACGATGATCAGGCAGAAATATCCATCAGAGATAATGAGACTGCGGAGATCCACATCGATTATTACTCCTGCCAACAGGATATTTTTTCCAGAAATCAGGGGATTATAGAAAAGGACAGTATGGCAGTCAGACAGGCCATTATTTCAGGTATTGGATCAGGAGGCTTTAAGGTTGGTCTGGAACTGGTCAGAGCGGGAATTGGCTCTCTGATTGTGGCAGATAATGATATTCTTGCTTATCACAATGTTTGCAGACATGAGTGTGGCATCCATGATGTTGGAAAATATAAAGTAGACTGTTTCAGAGAAAGAGTTGCGGATATCAATCCAAACTGCAAGGTTTATACATTCAGAGATTTGATCCAGCATGTAGATCCGGCTGAACTTGATAAATTAATCTGGAAAAATTCTATCATCCTTTGCTGTGCGGATAACCGCCATTGTGGATATGTCTGCAATGAACTGGCTGATAAATATCATATTCCTATGATTGACGCAGGTTGTGGTCCAAGGGCAAGTACGGGGGAAATTTTTTATTATAAACCGAATGCCGGAATGGCATGTTATACCTGTGCGTATGGGGAAGATAAAGGTGTAGATTACAGTAATCAGGCAGTGCGCAGACGATTTTATGCAACGGAAAGAGAATTGGAAAAACTCCATTTCCAGCCGGGGATGTATTTAGATATCCAGCTTACAGCAATTTTTGAGGCAAAACTGGCCATTGATCTTCTGATGGAGAAAGAGGAAGGTTATGAACCGAAGTTACTTCCATACATCAACCAGGTTACAGTGTTACTGAATTATCCGATGGATCAGGACATCAATCCGTATATGCATTTGTTTGGTCTGGAAGGAGAACGCAGACCTTTGACCTGGAAGTCAGGTACAGCACAAAGGAATGAATTCTGTGGCAATTGTGGGAAAAAGGTTTCTTAAGAAAGTTTTTGGTGTGAGTTGCAGGATAATGAAAGAAAAAGGAAAGTTTTTTAAATGCTTAAAAGCAGGAGGTATCACATATGAGTTATGTGTTAATAAATGGCAAGCGATATTATAAAGATGACCGGACAGGAGAAACTACGAGAGATAATGTTTCACAGGCAGTGGCAGATCGAAGAGCCCAGAAAACTCAGCAGATGGCGGGTAGAAGTAGTGCAGCAGTCAACCGCAACCGTACAGCGCATGCCAGAACTCGACGAAAAGCTGTTATTGTCTGCATTGTGATCGCAATGTTTATCGCAGCATTTTTTTATAAATATTCCCATACTTCTTCAGCGGAACAGGCAGCAGGAAAATATATGAATGCAGAGCAGACACAGGAGATTATAACAGGAGGGGAGATAAGCTATGAGATATTCTGAGAAAGATTATATTGCAATTGGTTTCGATGGCAACCGGACAAATATTACACCAGTTATTTTGATGAACGGTAACAGTGGATTAAAGAAAGTGCTTCATGGTATCAGTGCTAAGAAAAATATGGAAATTTATCATGTCAATTTTGCTGATAAAATTTGTATTGAGGAAGGACGAGTCAGTTTACCGCAGGATATACCGATTATTGATTTAATCATTAAGTTCAAGCCGGAGGAGGATTGTGGCACAGTCACGATCTGCAATATGGATCAGGTATGGAGTTATAATGTGAAAGAAAAAGCAGAAGCAACGGATGCAATTGAAAATCCTGAAGAATGCATGTTACATGAAGAAAAAGTCCCCGAGGAGGCATTTCTTATTCAGAAAAAAGAGATCGTAGATAAAGATAAGGTACGTGAACTTGAACAGAAAAAACAGACAAATATTATATGGCCGGATGAACTGGCGGCAGAACTGATGCGTAATATTTATGGTCAGGATGAAGCCATAAAAAAGATTAGCGAACTGATCTCAGCAAATCTGCGAAGAAAACAGCCGGAGGTTGAGGTTATTGTTCTTTTTGGCCCGACGGGAGTTGGAAAAACAGAAGTTGGTAAAGCACTTCCGAGAGCTTTGGAAAAGCTTACCGGTCAGACTTACGGTTTTCACCAGATTGCACTCAACGAATTTATAGGTGAGCATTCTGTCAACAGGTTTTTTGGCTCTCCGCCTTCTTATGTCGGCTATAAAGATCCTACTGTGTTCGAACCAGTGCGTTCCAACCCATACCAGGTTTATTTAATGGATGAGATTGAGAAAGCTACAGACCGCATATATACTGGTCTGATGGAATGTTTTTCAAGTGGCATTGTTCATATGGCAGACAATTCACAGGATATTGATCTGAGTCATGTAATATTTGTTATTACCAGTAATATTCCGGTAGATATGAAAGCTTATGAGGAGGCGTCTGCGTTTCGAAAGAAAGAAATATGCAGGAATACGCTTGCGAAGGCATGTGGGCATCCGGAAATTGCCGGAAAAATCACAAACTGTCTGGCTTTTCGTGAACTGCCTGTAGATGCGCTTACTGATATTGTCAGCAAATTTGTCATAGAAGAACTGAAAAACTACGAAATGGAATTAGAACATATGGATGAGCGACTTATGGTTCAACTGAAGGAGCAACACAGTAATTATGGTGCCAGGGGTGTTAAAGATGCTGTAAGAGAAGCAATTACTACGGCAACGGTATACGACCGAAACATAGGCAGATACTCGGGCAAAAAAGTTATATTATCAGGAGACATAGATGATATCAGGATAACAATTGTGTGATATAAATATGTATAGATGATGCGGCAGTTGATATAAATACAGATATAGAGAAACAAGAAACTACTAAACAAAAAGGAGCTGAGCAAAATGAACGAAAACAATGAATATAAGATTGCATATAAACAATTAGTATGATGGAGATATTATACAGATTAAGACAATATATAAATATTTTTCAAAATTAAATTAGGAAGAATGCAGCAGAAACGCTCCGCGAGGGCGCACATTGTCTGGGAGACAATGGTTTTGCGCCGACCGAAACGAAGTGTAGAGTGCAGTGATTCTGAGAAGAATATGTCAGCTTTCGCTGACCAGAATCACGCACTAAGTCTCACGTGCGTTCGACTTGAATGAGCAAAAACATACAAAAATGGCTTAAAAAGTAGGTCGATCTCAGAATGCGATTTTCAGAAATTAGAAAAATGTCCGCAAATCCAGTAATTGCGCGGGGTGTAGAGATTTTGTCTCAAAATAGATCGACGTACTTTTAGATGGAAAAATAATTGATTTTAGAAAAAATAGGGAGTATGATAAAGAAAACAACTGATAAATGCTGTTGTTGTACATTGCCTATGAGGAATTGACACCTTTACGATAATGCTCTTCCTGTGATCATTTGATCGTTGTACATTGCCTATGAGGAATTGAAAAAGTAAATATAAGAATGACAAAGAGACCAGTAGCATATCATGTCGTCTGTCTGTTTTCCTGAAAGCGTAAGAATCATGCTCCCGAATTTTTCGGGAGTATTTTTTTGCGATTTTTTTGAGTTTGTGGAAACTTTTTGAAATACCGGTTCCATATCAATAGTGAAGAGGAAAGGAGTTCATGATGAGATTTATAATTTTATTATTTGTGATATTTGTAATCTGTTGTATATTTCCGGCCTTTGCAGCTTTGCTTGGAAACGGGCTGATCGCTCTGGCACCGGTTGCAAAAGCGTTTATGCCATGTCTCATTATAATTGTGGGACTTTATATACTGATTAAAAGTGTTTTGAAGTAAGGAGAGAGGCAATGTTTGTTAATTTTTCCAATCATCCAAGTAGTTTATGGAGTGAAAATCAGCGAAAAGAAGCTGAAAAATATGGTGAGATAGTGGACCTGAAATTTCCGTCAGTGAATCCGGATGATTCCAGAGATAATCTTATAAGACTGGCAGAATGCTATATCCAGCAGATATTAAAATTCAAACCGCAGTGTGTTATGTGCCAGGGGGAAATGGGACTGGTATATCATGTCGTAAGGAAATTAAAAGAAGAAGACGTAAAGGTTGTGGCGGCATGTAGTCACAGAATGGTCGAGGAAACAATAGATGCAGATAATAATTCGGTGAAGTCATCGAAGTTTGTATTTATTCAGTTCAGGGAATATTAAAAAGTAAATATTGATAAAACGAATGTCCACTTTACTGAGAGTATATTCACCACAGAAAGAGGAGAAAAAACAATGCAAAAGAAAAAGATCGATAATCCAAAAGAAAAAATAGTAGTTGAAATTTCCAACAGTCTGCAGGAAGCATTTGATATCCTTGGAGCGTATCAGTTTGAAGTTCCACCATGTCCGGTTGTTTATACGGGGGATGACAGAGAATATATGGTAAAACTGAATCGGGAATGGTATTACGAATATCCACATCCAAAAGTAGGTGAAGCAACTGGAAAATTACTGATAGAACATGTTTCGCCGGATTTTTTATCCCAGGGCAGTATCTATAATTTTCATGAACTGATCGGCGATTATTATCTGTCGGAAGGAAATGCAAAATTTGCACTGGCAATGTATGATTTTGCATATCATACGATTGTTCCGAGCAATTATGCTGACTTAAAGCGACGGAATTTACAGTTGAAAATGGCAGATATTCTGTATACAAAGATGGAAGGCAGACAGGAAGACGCACTACAGATTTTAAAAAAGGTGTATGAAGAAGTGAAACAGGAAATGCCTTCTGGTTCCTGCCCGATATTGCATCTGCAATATACGGCAGCATTGCTGGCAGAAGTTCTCGAAACAACAGAAAAGGGACGGGGATATGAGTTTTTATGTGTCGAACGTTCTGTTTTTGAGTTGAAACAACCGTCATTTTATCTGTTCTGTATCGAACTCGAACTTGCTGCTAAATTTCAGGAATACGAAGATTTGTGTATGTATTTCCTGAAAATGGCGCAGAAACACAGAGAGCTTTTATCGGGACTTACATTGCTGAATGAGAAATATGATCAATGGTTATTCAGTGGAACGGAGAGAGAAATCAAAAACTCAGAGGAACTTCGAAAAAGACTGGAAAAGTGTCGTGAAAATCTGTTGATTTTAGTGTTAAGCAGGCTGAATTTGCAATAAATAATTGTTTTAATGTCCAGTATTAGTGTATGAAACGAAAATGTGGTATTTTACCTTCGCGGCTAACAATCGTCCGCTTAGGAAAAATACCACATTTTCTTAAATTATACGCTGAATTTATAATTTCATAACTTTACACTCATGTTTTTTCGTTTCTTTATCATAGCCAATTCCAATCGCCAGTATATTGCCGGTGTATTTCTGTTTTTCAGCAGTTTTTCCCAAAAAACGAAGTGCATATTTGCGGTCAATGATCTGCTGAATAGCATCATTTGCAGAATGATCTACTTTCAATTCAAGGATCAGACAGGTATCTTTTGGATTGTAAGGATAAAAGATAAAATCTACATATCCGATACCGGCTTTGTCTTCGCGTTCTACCCGATATTTGTCCCTGGCAGCGAGGTAAATTAAATTTATAACAGCAGTCAGTTCTGTTTCATGGTTATAAGCCAGCAGTGGACTTTCTGTGTTATGTGCATATTCCAAAATAGAAGTCATCGTGTCGGTGTCTCCGGATAATGTCGCGGATAACATCCGGGCAGATTCTTTTGCCAGTCGATACACATAACCGAAAGAGGATTCTTTCATCAGCATATCATCAAATTTATCCATCAATTCTTTGTTTGGAATACAGATCTGTCCGTCTGCATAACTTAAAAATCCATAAACAACCATGGCAGAAAAAATCTCATCACGGGTTGACAGATTCATAGATGTGGCAGCATATTCCCGTATTTTTGCGGGAACTTTTTCACCGGAAACCATAAGTGCCAGATCGGTGCGCACATCATCAATATTATTTTCAATGTAATAATAAATTTCGTCATATGGTCCCGAACTTGTCCAGTAATTTCCAAGATTATTATTGGAAAGGGCAGCGACAACAGATCGTGGATTGTACAGTTTTTCACCGGATTTTGTCTGATATCCATCATACCAGAAACGCAAGCCCTCCCGGGTGATCTGTGGATTTTCGGTACAATTAATATATCGGTTATATAAAAGATTCGTTTCCGTTTCTGTAAAACCAAAATCCGCAGAAAAACGTTCTTCAGAAGCCATTGTATATTCCAGAAACATGTTCAATTCAGAACCGCTGGAGTATTTTGCTATCGGCAGAATACCTGTCATATAGGAAAGCAAAACATAAGGGCGGTCTTTTAACAGATTGCTCAGAAAGGAAATATACTGTTGTTTGTCTGTGTCGGTAATAAACGCTTTATGGAAAATACAATCCCATTCATCCAAAACAAAAATAAAACGTTCTCCGGTATGTTCAAAAATTTTGCGCAGCAGATCCCAGACAGCATCCTGAGAATCCAGATTTAAATTGGCATATGCAATACATAAATCGTCTTTTAGATTTTTACGGATACGGTGAATGTACTGCTGATAGTTGTTACAGTCTTCCGGCATCTCACTGAAATCAATGAAAATGGTATTATACTGATTTATATGTGCGTTATATTCTGTATTGGCAGCAATTTTAGAGCCATTGAAAATGGTATCGGCGGAACATCCTTTTCCGAAAAATGTACCTATCATATTTGCCATAATGGTTTTTCCGAATCTGCGGGGTCTGGTAATACAGATATGGGAATTCCCGGTTTTTACCAATGGAAATAATTGCTCCAGAAGCAGACTTTTGTCTATAAAATATGTCTTTTTCGTTTCGCTTTTGTATAAATAAAAAGGTGATGTGCTGTTTAAATAGACGCCCATGGGAGCCTCCTTCCAGTAAAAACAATCATACTTATGTGTTAGCATTAAACGCAAATATATGTTACATTTACATCAAACATATATGAATAACACATAGATTTCATTTACATGATACCATATAAATATGGTTTTGAAGTAGTTTTATTCCGTAATATTGTATTTTTTTAATTTATAGTACAGTGATGACCGGTCAATATTCAGCAGCCGTGCGGCCTTTGCCTTGTTTCCGTTTGTCTGCAGCAGTGCCTGGATGATAGCCTCTTTTTCTGTGTTCTGGATTTTACGGGACAGATCCTTCCAGGATACTTCACCGGTTGTCGGGGCAGAAGCAGTGGAATCGTGCTGCGCAGCAGAATTAGCTGGGTTTGCATTCCACAAGGCGTGTGAGCTGGACTGATCTGAAGCAATGGATGAGGGAACATCTGCATTTGCATGAACAGATTGCTGAACCAGCTCTTTTAAGAAACCGCAGCTTTTCATCGTAATGGTACGGTTGTTGTTGATGGTGCACAGGCGTTCTACAATGTGCTCCAGTTCCCGGACATTTCCCGGCCAGTCGTAAGTCTGGAAGAGTTGCAGAACATCCGTGTCAATGGAAATGACGTGTGTATCATGTTCGGCATTATATTTTTGAATAAAATAATCGGTCAGTTCAGCAATATCTTTTTTTCGGTTTCGGAGTGGCGGAATTTTTAATTCTACGGTGTTGATACGATAATAAAGGTCACTGCGAAAATGTTTTGTCTGTATCAGCTGTTGCAGATCTTGGTTTGTACAGCAGATGATTCTTACATTGACCTTGATCGTATTGATACCGCCGATTCGTTCAAATTCCTGTTCCTGAAGGACGCGCAGCAATTTGCTCTGGAGTGTCTGTGGCATTTCACCGATTTCATCCAACAGGATCGTACCGTGGTTGGCTAACTCGAATTTACCGGGTTTTCCGTTTTTGGACGCACCGGAAAAAGCACCCGGTTCGTATCCGAATAATTCTGATTCCAGCAGTTCGGTAGGAATAGCGGCACAGTTGATTTTTATATAAGGATGGAATTTTCGGGGACTCATTTCGTGAATGGCTTTTGCAAATAATTCCTTGCCGACACCGGTTTCTCCTGTGATCAGGATTGGCAGATCTGATGCAGCATAATCCGAAATGATCTGTTTGATCTCAAGCAAGGCAGGAGAATGACCGATGATGCGGTTCAGGCTGTCGAAATGATTCTGCAGCATGTTTAATTCGTGCCGGTAGAATTCATTTTCTTTGCGGACAGCAGAAAGTTCACGGTTCAGTTGTGTGACTGTGGGAAGGACATCCTGCATGATTGTTACGGCAGCAGCGCCAATGACCTGGCCATTTTGAAAAATCGGCATGCGATTGCAGGCAACTGTCACATTTTTCTTTTGGGAATGGTCATAAAGAGTCATCAGGTGTCCGATGTCCGGTTTGCCGGATTTCAATACTTCAACCATGCGGGTCTTGGGAATCACATCGGTGACAGGCTGTCCGATAGCCTGTTCCCGCGGAATACCAAGGAGACTGGCATAGGATTCATTCAGATAAACAATGGTTGCATTTTTATCTATAATGATAAAATTTGGAAAAGTTTCCAGTGCGTCTAATAATAATCTTGAAAGTTTCATTTAAAATCCTCTTTTGGGTAGTGAGAAAGGTTAAATTCAAGAATGCATTGGCATTCTTGCTGTGAGATGCAAGTCATGCAATGCATGACATATTTTTCAGAATCAGTATGACACATATGTGTGGAAAAAGCAAATAAAATGTAGAAAAGTGTAGGAAAATTGAACATGTATAAACACTGATTGTGTTAAAAAATAAACAGTGTTTTTGCGTAAACCGCATAAATCAAGGCTTTTAGAAGTTGGCACGATTATTGCAATGTATTAGGTAACCTCTTGGAAACCTAAGCGATTCATCGGGCTTTTTTTAAGCTCAAATGGGGGTTTGGGTACTATGATAAAGATCCGCATGAATGCAGGACGTAATTCTAAGAGACGATCACGAAACTATAATAACTATGGAGGAAAAGTAAAAAATGGATTTCGGATTAAGTAAGAAACACGAAATGGCAAGAAGCCTTTTCAAAGAATTCGCTGAGAACGAAGTAAAACCACTTGCTCAGGAAGTTGATGAAACTGAAAAATTTCCAACTGGAACCGTTGAGAAAATGGCTAAATATGGCTTCCTTGGTATTCCTGTACCGAAGGAGCTCGGTGGACAGGGTTGTGACATCCTTACATACGCTATGTGCGTAGAGGAGTTATCAAAAGTTTGTGGTACTACAGGTGTTATCGTATCTGCACATACATCCCTTTGTGTAGACCCGATCCTTACATTTGGTACACCAGAGCAGAAAGAGAAATATGTTCCGGACCTTGCTTCCGGTAAAAAACTGGGCGCTTTCGGTCTGACAGAGCCGATGGCAGGTACAGATGCCCAGGGTCAGCAGACAAAAGCTGTTTTAGATGGCGATGAGTGGGTTCTGAACGGATCCAAATGCTTCATCACAAACGGTAAAGAAGCTGACGTATATATCGTAATCGCTGTTACAGGCAAAATTGAAAAACGTGGCAGAACAATGAAAGAGATCTCTGCTTTCATCGTTGAAAAAGGAACACCGGGATTTACATTTGGTGTAAAAGAGAAAAAAATGGGTATCCGTGGTTCATCCACATATGAGTTAATCTTCACAGATTGCCGTATCCCGAAAGAGAACCTTCTTGGAAAACAGGGTAAAGGTTTCAACATCGCTATGCATACACTGGATGGCGGACGTATCGGTATCGCTGCACAGGCACTTGGTCTTGCAGAGGGTGCATTAGAGACAACAATCGCATATGTAAAAGAAAGAAAACAGTTCGGCAGAAGCATCGCTCAGTTCCAGAACACACAGTTCCAGTTAGCAGACATGGCTACAAAAGTAAAAGCTGCTCAGTTAATGGTATACAGAGCTGCATTAAAGAAAGATGAGTACCAGGCCGGTGCAAAAGTTTCTTATTCTGTAGAAGCTGCTATGGCAAAACTTTACGCAGCAGAAGTTGCAATGGAAGTTACAACAAAATGCGTACAGTTACATGGTGGTTATGGTTACATCAGAGAGTACGATGTTGAGCGTATGATGCGTGATGCTAAGATCACAGAGATCTACGAAGGAACAAGTGAAGTTCAGCGTATGGTTATTTCTGGTGCATTACTTAAGTAAGGAGGAAAACAATCGTGAAGATTATTGTTTGTATTAAACAGGTACCTGATACAGCAGGTGGAGTAAAGTTCAATCCGGACGGAACTCTTGACAGAGCAGCAATGCTCACAATCATGAACCCGGATGATAAAGCAGGTCTTGAGGCTGCTTTAAGATTAAAAGACCAGTATGGCGCAGAAGTTACTGTTTTAACAATGGGACTTCCGAAAGCTGGCGATACATTACGCGAAGCATTAGCAATGGGTGCTGACAATGCAGTTCTGGTAACAGACAGATGCCTTGGTGGTGCTGATACATGGGCTACATCTTCCACAATCGCAGCAGCAATCCGTGAGATGGGCGACTACGACCTGATCATCACAGGCCGTCAGGCGATCGATGGTGATACTGCACAGGTTGGACCACAGATCTCTGAGCATCTTGATATCCCGGTAATCTCTTACGCACGTAAGATCGAGATCGAGGGAGATGCTGTAAAAGTACAGCGTCAGTATGATGACAGATATCATGTAGTAAAAGCTCAGATGCCTTGTCTGATCACATGCCTTGCAGAGATCAATGACCCGAGATACATGACACCGGGCGGAATCTTTGATGCATGCGAAGCAGAGATCACAACAATGGGAAGAGCAGAACTGAAGACACTGGAAGATGGAAACATGGGTCTTGCAGGTTCTCCGACAAAGATCGCAAAAGCATCCGACAAAGTAAGAAAAGGTGCTGGAGAGAAAATCACACTGGATACAGAAGAAGCTGTTTCTTATCTGCTTGGTAAGATGACAGAGAAACATGTATGCGGACTGTAAGAGAAAGGAGAAATAACAATGGCAGCAATGGAACAATCCTTAATTGAGCAGTACAAAGACGTATATGTATTCGCTCAGCAGGTTGATAATGAGATCAGCCCGATCGCTTTCGAGTTACTCGGAAAAGCAAAAGATCTTGCAAATGATTTAAATGAGAAAGTAGTAGCAGTATTACTTGGACATAACGTAAAAGACCTTGCAGCTCAGCTTGGTGCTTACGGTGCAGATAAAGTTATCGTTGTAGATGACAAAGAACTTGAGGTATACAGAACAGAGCCGTATACACATGCACTTGCATCTGTGATCAATGAGTTCAAACCGGAGATCATGTTAGTAGGAGCAACAGCAATCGGCCGTGACCTTGGCCCGCGTGTATCCGCACGTGTCCAGACAGGTCTGACAGCTGACTGTACATTACTTGAGATCGGTGATTTCCCACTGAACCCAATGCCGGGTAAAGAGCAGAAACACAATCAGTTACTGATGACACGTCCTGCTTTCGGTGGAAATACAATCGCAACAATCGCTTGCCCGGATAACCGTCCGCAGATGGCAACTGTTCGTCCGGGTGTTATGCAGAAGATCGATCCGATCGCTGATGCAAAACCGGAAGTGATCGAGTACAACCCAGGCTTCACACCGGATAACAAATACGTAGAGATTCTTGACATTGTTAAGAACGTAGCTGACGTAGTAGACATCCAGGATGCTAAGATCCTTGTATCCGGCGGCCGTGGAGTTGGAACACCGGAGAACTTCAAAATGCTCGAGGAGCTGGCTGAGGTTGTTGGCGGTACTGTATCCTGCTCCCGTGCAGTTGTAGATGCAGGCTGGAAACCGCAGGATCTGCAGGTAGGACAGACAGGTAAGACAGTTCGTCCGCAGGTTTACTTTGCAATCGGTATTTCCGGAGCCATCCAGCACGTAGCCGGTATGGAAGAGTCTGACCTGATCATCGCAGTAAACAAAGACGAAGATGCTCCGATCTTTGACGTAGCTGATTACGGTATCGTTGGAGATCTGAACAAGATCGTTCCGCTTCTTACTGAGGAGATCAAAAAAGCTCTGGCAGCTAAGTAAAGTTTGCCTTGTGGTTTGAAATTTAATATTTAAGACGAAAAAGTGGTATTTTACCTCTGCAGCTAACAATCGCTTGCCGAGGAAAAATACCACTTTTTCTTTATTTAATTAAAGCAACATCTGTACAAAGGACACAAATAATTTTATTCCGTATCCGATAATGATCACGCCACACACGATATTGATCCATCGCATAACTTTTGCATTAAATTTACTGCTAATCAGTGAAATCAAAAATGTAAGACCGATGAACCAGGAAAAGGATGCACATGCAACACCTGTGATAAATGGTGTCTCCTGTCCGGCTGCTAATGTTACATGGAAAGCGCCAAGCATCATAGTGCCGTCGATGATCGCCTGTGGATTAAACCAGGTTACGACACAGGCGGATGAGATGGTTTTTTTGATGGACATGGTAGGCTGATCCTTTTCCAGATCCTGTGTCTTTGCACGCAGCAGGCTGATACCGATATAAATAACGATCAGATTTCCTACACATAAAATAACCATCTGCAGCCATTTAAACTTCTGCATGATCGTTCCAATTCCAAAAAAGCATGCAAGTGACAATGTGATGTCAAAAAAGATGACGATCAGTGCTGTCAGCAGTGCGCGCTTTCGTTTGTTTGTCAATGCAGAATTAATGACAAATAAGTTCTGCATTCCTATGGGGGCCACATAGGCCAGTCCCATAGTTAACCCCTGTAAAAAAATATTCATATACCTTTCCTCCATTTGATATGATACTATCATAATAGAAGGTTTTATGATGTATGTAACCAACCAAACTAAGCTGAATGATACCAACCAAGGGGGATTTTTACAATGAAAAAGGCAACACCTGTTCAGATAAACTGGAAGCCGGATAAAAATAATCCGGTTCCTTTGTATCAGCAGATCGTAGATTATATTTATCAGAAAATATCCAGCGGTGACTGGCCGGTGGGGACCCGCTTGCCGTCTCAGCGCGCACTGGCAGAGCAGTTTGATGTAAACAGGAGTACGATAACAAGTGCTTTGGACGAGTTGACAGCGTTTGGAATTATCCGGAGCGGACATGGTGCCGGAACGCTGGTAATTAATAATACCTGGGGACTGATGCTTCCGGAATTTCAGAAATGGGAAAAATATGTTACTTCCGGCAGTTTTATGGAGAACAACCAAACCATCCAAACAATCAACCGGATGGAATTTGAGGAAAATATTATCCGACTGGGAACCGGGGAATTAGATCCGCGTATTTTTCCAAAGGATAAGTGGAATCAGGTACTGAAAAATCTGACACCACAGATCCAGTCGCTTGGATATCTCGGACCGTTGGGCCTGCCGGAACTGCAGGAAGCTTTAGCGCGGCACCTGGCGTGCTGTGGCATACATACGTCACCTTCCAATATTTTAGTTACATCAGGAGCGTTACAGGCATTACAGTTGATATCGGTAGCGCTCTTAAAACCAGGATCTACGGTATATACAGAAGCACCAAGTTATATGAAGTCTCTGCAGGTATTTCAGTCGGCAGGTATGCGCCTTTCCGGGGTTCCGATGGATGAATACGGGATTCAGTATTGGAAATTACAAAATAAAACGTCCCTGCAGAGCGGACATCACTCCAGTATTTTGTATACGATACCAACAAATCAGAATCCAACCGGTATTACGATGGAGGAGGGAAGGCGGCAGGAATTGATCGATTACTGTGTTTCCTGTCAGCTTCCAATCATAGAAGATGGAGCATATCTGGAACTTTGTTATGCGCAGGAGCAGCCAAAGACGTTAAAGGAACTGGATCAGTCGGGAATGGTCATCTACCTTGGTACAGCTTCCAAAACACTGGCTCCCGGACTTCGGATTGGCTGGATCGTTGCACCTGAACCAATTGTGCAACGGCTGGGGGATGTGAAAATGCAGATGGATTATGGTGCAAGTTCAATTTCACAATGGATTTTTGCAGAATTTTTAAACAGTGGGCTTTACGGGGAATATTTACAGGAACTGAAAGCAATTTTACTGCACCGGAGAAACTGTGCATTGAAAGCATTGCAGGAGCATTTTTCAGATCTTGCCACCTGGCGTATACCAAAAGGAGGATTTTATATCTGGCTGACTTTTAAGAAAGAACTTTCCGTGGAAATGATTTTTCAGGAAGCGTTAAAGCATAGGATCTTATTGAATCCCGGAGACATTTATGGATTTGAGAAAACAAATTCACTCCGGCTTTCTTTTTCTTATGTTACTCCGGAGGAATTTTCGTTGGCAGCAGAAACGTTAGCGAAAGTTGTACGACACGGAGTGTAGGGTGCAGTGATTCTGAGAAGAATATGTCAGCTTTCGCTGATGAGAATCACGCACCAAGTTTCATGTGTGTTCGACTTGAAAGTACATGTACGTAAACAGGGTCTGAGTTCATTCTTTCTTGGCGAGCGATTGTTATCTGCGAAGAAAGAATGAATTCAGACCCCTCTTGATATTCAGTTAAATTTTAAACCATCCGAAACAAGATTTATTCGTAAGTTTTCGGCTTGATGAAAGAAATCAGAATGATGGCCAGTACGGAGAAAGCGAAAAATACAAGATAAGCTGTATTCAGATGCTCTACTCCAATGATACCGATAATGATCAATGCTGTGGAACGAACGGCTGTGTTGACTGGTGCGATTATGCGGTTGGCCTGAATGAAACCAAATCTTCCGAAGCAGGTTCCGATGATGGATGGAATCAGATTTCCGATTCCGCCGATACCGAATCCGACGAAGAAGGTTGCAAGTCCGATCAGAATCATGGAGCCGTTCTGGAAAATCATCAGTAATAATGCGATGAGATACCATACACCGTAAATCATGGAAGCATTTTTCGTTCCAAACTTCTGATCTAACCAGCCCCAGATGTAGCTTCCGACAATACCCACAATAGCAGCAACGGTAAGCATTGTAACAGCGAGTGTAGGAGCAGTTCCTACCATAATTAATTTTGTGACAAAGTTGGAAACAAGACCGATGGTTGTCATCCATAAGAAACCATGTCCGAATCCGATGAGCCATGTGTTTTTATCTTTTGCGATAACGCCCATAGTCATTTTTGCAGCGGCTGCTTCCTGTTTTTCTTTCTGAAGCATTGCCTGCTCATGTTCAATCGGTTCATTATCCGGTGTAGCACCAACTTCTTCCGGAGTATCTTTTGCCCAAAAGATGGAAAGCACTGCGACAACAAAACATGCGATGCCGATGATAATGTAAGCAGTCTGTGGATTTCCGATTGCATTCAGAATCAGGATAATGGTTGCTGTACAGATCGGAAGACCCATAGAAGCCCATCCCAGTGCCAGACCTTTTTTGTGTGGAAACCAGATGTTCATAATGTTGTTTGGTACAACGTTCAGCTGGATATTTCCGGATACAAATGTCAGACATACAACGATAACAAGAAATACCCCCATATTTTTGGTTGTAGCAAAGATAATACAGAGAATACCGCAGATGACATTTCCAAATACTGCCATAAAACGGCTTCCTTTTTTTGCTGCCATGATACTGAAGATGATAGCAGCTGCGACACCGATCCAGCCACCAAGTCCGGCCATAGCGTTACATAAGTTTACAAATCCCTCGCCCCATCCTCTTAATGAAGCAAATGCGGATGGATACCAGTTCAGTGTATCTGTGGATAATACGGCTGCCATATAATAGCTGATGGCACAGTAGATGATCATGGCCCAACCCCATTTGCCGAAGTTGCTTTTTGTGTTGTTCATAAGTCTTGCCTCCTCATAGGTTTTTTATGAAATATTTATAAAAATATTATATTTAGACAAGGAAAAACTGTCCAATGAATAAAAAAGACAGAATTATTCCATCCGGGAATAAATCAGGTTGAAAACAGGGGTATAAAAAGATATAATTCAATCATATGAGAAAGTTTCCGGATTCTATTGCAAAAAGCAATAAGCAGGGAGAATTAAATTTGCAGCGTAAGCGGATTTGCGAAGGCTTGTTTTACATGAATATTTGAGACGGAAGAGGGGGCCATAAGACATGGATTTTTCATTGGCGGGTATTTCCATTCAGCAAATTATTGTTTTTTTATGTGTGGCGGAATACGAAGGATTTGCAAAGGCAAGTGATTATCTGCACATGACACAGTCAGCGGTGAGCAAAAGTGTAGCAAAGATGGAAAAGGAACTTGGAATTGAGCTGTTTCAGAGGACGACGCGGGAGATACATCTGACGGAAGCAGGTCGGATTCTGTATCACGACTGGAAAGAACAGGTGCGGGCGATGCATGACAGCTATATCCGGGCGGCATCCCTGTATGCAGAAGAAGAAGCAGTATTGCAGATTGGATTACTGAATACTGCACGACCGGAGCGGTATTTCTGGAATCTGGAGGAGCGTTTTAAAAAAGAATATCCGGGCATTCAGCTGGAACTTTCCAGCGAATATATGACAGATCTGGAAAACAAGCTGTTGGAAGGAAAGTACGATGCGATCATGGTGCCGGATTTTGAACGGTTTGCACTGGAACGAAAAGGGCTGGTCTGGAAATGGGCGGCATGTTCCAATGCACAGATTATGATGTCAGAAAACCATCCATTGGCGAAAAAGAGCAGTCTGACCATGGGTGATATTATATATGAGGAGTTTGTGACACTTGAACATGGGAAAAAAGGGTCCCATCAGGAGGACCTGGAAGAACGTTTTCAACCATATCATGTGGAACCAAAGATTCGCAGCCGTTACAAAAATGCTTATGAGATTCAGTATCTGTTCCGCAAGGACAATTCGGTCATTTTGATGGTAGATGATTATTTTGCATTTCCAACCAGAAATGATATCGTGCAGATTCCTCTGGTGGATCAGAAAAATGGTATTATCTGTGCCTGGAATCCGAATAATCAGAAGGAATCGCTGCAAAAGTTTATTCGTATGCTGCGACCGACGATAAATGGTGAGTAATATATAGCTGACAGTTTGCAAAATGTATATGGGCTTACTTTTTTATTTCAGATACTCACATCACAAATATATTACAAAATGGAATATATATGATAAAACTATTCCTGCAAGGCTATCTTGCAGGAATTTTTTCATGATTTTATAATAAAGACATCGAAAAAACGTGCGTGACAGACGCAACGAAATTCATATGATTTCAGGAGGAGAAAAACGATGGCAAAGAAAGTACCATGTACAAACGAAGACAAACAGAAAAGCTTTTATAAATTCTATGCGCAAGACATTTATGCCGGTGAGCAGGAGAAATATGACCGCATCCCGAAAGAATCTCTGGATCCGAAAGATGCTTTAAGAATTGAAGACAGAAATAAATTGTTTGATGGCCCGATTGATGTTGATTTCGGATGGTGGCAGCTGGAGAATGGTACAGCGATGACAGCAAATCCTACCTTTTTCCCGGGTGTAACCGGTGAAATGTTTGACTGGTGGTTTGCATGGCATCCGATTGACAGACTGCGTTATGCATGCTGGGATAACGAGGATCATTATGATGTATATCTGGAAGATCCGGCCCGTGCAGTAGATATGTCTTTATCAATGAGAGAACGCCACTGGGGCAGTGTGCATCATATCTGGGAGGATATCGGTCTTCCGGGTGGAGCAGGCATGCTTGTAATCAGTTTTGAAGAGCCAGGAAAACTTGGTTATGATACATCCCGCATCGATACAGATGAGTGTAATGCACTGGTTTGTGCAAATGTAAAAATTGTTGGTGACGATGAGACACCGGACATTCCGGTTGTTATGACACATTTTCTGCGTCCGGTAGAGGGTGGCTCTCAGTTACAGTCCATGTTCTGGTTCGGATATCAGATTATCGATGGCAAGGCTGTAAAATGCATCCCGGACGGAGTTACCATTCCGAAAGAGGGACCAATGTGTCTGTTAAACCACAACGTAAAAGAATTCTCAAACCTTGCAAAAATTCTGCCGGAATTATACGCACAGGAGAAAGATCATTGGGAGAAATAAATTTTTGAAGTAACGAATATCTGCTTTCAAGAAAAGCAAATATTATAAAAGAAAAATGTATATACTATACTGCCAACAGGCAAAATGATGAAATGTGTTCACCGTAATGCAGCAAAAACCCCAGAGTTCGCACCTCTGGGGTTTTTGTTCGTGTCTGTTTAATGGAAATACCAAAGTGTATGCAAGCAAAAACCTCCGGTTTCTAACCCCCTAGGTGGCTTGTGACCGTCTGTCTGTTTTGCTAAAATCATTTTGGTAAAATGGCACGGAGATAAGCCGTGCGTGTTGTGGGTGAAAATAGAGAAAATGTACCTTGGAATCTTGCGATAACGATGAATTCCGGGCATACATGAGGCATATCAGGAGGAAAGCTATGAAAAAGAAACTATTGAGTCTTCTGCTGGCGACAGCCATGATCATGGGACTGGCAGCTTGTGGAACAGCAGGAAACACGGATAACAGCGTGTCTGGGAATGCGGAAGCGGCACAGACAGAATGGAATACGGACAACACGATTGTGTATGGATCGAATGATTATGTCCGCATCAATCCGGCCATGGATGAGCATGGAGAAATCAATGCACTGATCTTTGACGGACTGACCGATCATGACGGGAATAATCAGGTGATTCCGCGTCTGGCAAAAAGCTGGGACTGTGATGAAGAGACTTATACCTATACGTTTCATCTGGAAGAAAATGTAAAGTGGCATGACGGCGAACCGTTTACCGCAGAAGATGTAAAGTTCACGATTGAAGCCATTATGGATCCGGAGAATGAATCAGAAAATGCACCGGATTATGAAGATGTGGAAGAAATTACAGTAATTGACGATTACACCATTGCGTTTCGGCTGAAAGCACCGAATGTGGCATTTCTGGATTATATGACCATGCCGATTCTTCCGAAACATCTTCTGAAAGGCGAAGATATGCAGGAGTCGGATTTTTTCCGTGCACCGGTCGGCACAGGACCATATAAACTGGATCACTGGGATGATGGTCAGGCGATTGTTTTAACAAGAAATGACGACTATTTTGCAGGTCCTGCAAAAATCGAAAACATTGTATTCAAGATTGTGTCGGATGATAATGCAAAAGCATTGCAGCTCCAGTCCGGAGAACTGAATCTGTCACAGGTGACGCCGAAAGACGCACAGAATTTTACAAATAGTGATACTTATACGGTATATGATATGAAGACATCGGATTATCGCGGTATTCTGTATAATTTTGCAAATGAATACTGGCAGAAAAATGCGGATCTGATTCCGGGTATTAATTATGCGATCGACCGGCAGGCGATTGTAGACGCAGTACTGCTGGGGCATGGGGAAGTGGCATACGGTCCGCTGCAGCGCAATATTTACAATTATGAAGATGTGGAATATTATGAGTATGATCCGGAGAAAGCAGCCCAGATGTTTGAGGCGGCAGGCTGCACGAAAGATGCGGACGGTTACTGGTGCAGAAATGGCGAACGCATTGGTTTTACCATCAATGCTTCCTCGACTGATCAGGTGCGTATCGATATGGCACAGATCGCGGCACAGCAGCTACAGGCAGTGGGACTGGATGTAAAAGCAAATGTTCCGGCAGAAGGCATTGACTGGGGCGGTCAGGAATGCTGCATCATTGGCTGGGGATCACCGTTTGATGCGGATGACCATACATATAAGGTATTTGGAACAGACAAAGGAGCCAATTATTCCGGTTATTCCAATCCGCTGGTGGATGAATATCTGACAAAAGCGCGGGAGACAGATGACCCGTTAGAGCGGGCGGAATATTATGCACAGTTTCAGAATGAACTGGCGAAGACACCGGCATATACGTTTTTCTGCTATATTGATGCCATGTATGTGGTGAATGATCATATCAAAGGAATCAGCAGTGATACGGTACTTGGACACCACGGTGTGGGCATTTTCTGGAATGTCTGTGACTGGACGATAGAGTAGGAGAGATGGCAATGTCAGAACTTTTGAACATAGAACATCTGTCAGTGAGTTTTGCGGCAGAAGAAGGAAAAATGGAAGCAGTCAGAGACGTCAGTTTTTCCCTGAAAAGCGGAGAAGTTCTGGCAATTGTCGGAGAATCCGGTTGTGGGAAAAGTGTACTGTGCAAAAGTATCATGAAACTGCTTTCGAAAAATGGATGGATTGAGAAGGGGAGTATTGCCGTTAACGGGGAAGACATTACGGCATATCCGGAGAAGAAAATGCAGAAACTGCGGGGAAGCATGTTTTCTATGGTATTTCAGGATCCGATGAGTGCACTGGATCCGACGGTCCGTATCGGCAGGCAGATAGCTGAGGCTATCCGCATGCATAACCGGACACTGAGCCGGGAAGAAATCGGGCGCAGAGTGACAGAACTGATGGAACTGGTGGGAATCGATCATGTACAGGAGCGATGTGAGTGGTTCCCACACCAGTTTTCCGGTGGAATGAGACAGCGGAGTGTGCTGGCGGTTGCACTGGCTGCGGATCCGAAGATTCTGATCGCAGATGAACCGACAACAGCACTGGATGTGACAATTCAGGCACAGATTTTGCAACTGCTGAAAGAGATTCAGAAACAGTTGCATACGGCTATGATTTTTGTGTCGCATAATCTGGGTGTGGTGGCAGATATTGCAGACCGGGTTGCGATCATGTATGCAGGTAAAATTGTGGAAATTGGAACAAAAGATGAGATTTTTTCAGATCCGAGGCATCCGTATACCAGAGGATTGCTACAGGCGCATCCGTCCATGGCCCGGGGGAAATGCAGCCTGAAGACGATACCAGGCATGCCGCCGGTTCTGATCAATCCACCCCGGGGGGATGCCTTTGCGGCACGGAATCCGTATGCATTGCCGATTGATTTTGAAGAGCAGCCACCAATGTTTCCGGTCAGTGATACACATTTTGCTGCGACATGGTTACTGGATCCGAGGTTTCGCGGGCAGGAGACAATCATACGAAATCAGGAGAACGGGGAAACAAAATGGCAGGTTTCCCCTGATTTTTGCGTATCGGAGGAAACGCTGGTGGAGGTCAGACATCTGACGCATGTGTTTGCTCATGGCAGCAATCATCCCACCAAAGCAGTGGATGATGTGTCATTTACTATGAAAAAAGGTGAGATCTTCGGTCTGGTGGGAGAATCCGGTTCCGGAAAATCTACGGTAGCAAGGTGTTTGATGAATATTTATCAGCCATCGGGAGGGGAAATCCTTTTTGACGGGATCAATATCTGTGATAAGAAAGAATTCCGGTCACATCGAAAAATGCTGCAGACGCAGCGGCAGATTATTTTTCAGGATTCTGCATCGAGTTTAAATCCGCGTATGAAAGTGGCTGACATCATTGCAGAACCGCTGCGGATCAGCCACAGGAAAACGGAGCGGGAGAGCACACGTAAGGAAGCAGAATTTCAGCTTCGTTATGTGGGGATGGAATCCATGTATCTGGATAAGTATCCGGCGCAGCTGTCGGGAGGTCAGCGACAGCGTGTGGCGATTGCAAGAGCACTGTCCATGGAACCCAAACTGCTGGTGGCGGATGAGCCGGTCGCGGCTCTGGATGTGTCCATTCAGGCGCAGATCGTGAATCTGTTCCGCCATTTGCGGGAGGAACACGGATTTACGATTTTATTTATCGCACATGATCTGGCAATGGTAGAATTCCTGTGCGACCGGGTGGGAGTCATGAATCATGGACAACTGGTGGAAGTCGGGACCACAGAAGACATTTTTTATCATCCGACGCATCCTTATACGAAAAAACTGCTGAAGGCTGTGCCGATGCTGCCTGGCAGCAGAAAACGCTATGGCGGGTCGGAGGAGAACAGAGAGAACGGATAATGAAATATACAAGTGAATGCCGGTCAGCCGGCGGACAAATAAGCAGATACGGGTCGCGTGACTATGGAGGAATTATGAAGTACAGAGAGCAGTTTTTTTATATTGGGAAAAAAATAGTGGTATTTTTATGCAGTCTGCTGGTGCTTTCTGTGCTTGTTTTTACGATTTCGCGTCTGACTCCGACCGATCCGCTGCAATCTTATTATGGAGAGCGTGTGGAGAAGATGAGTGTGGAGGAAAAAGAAGCGGCCCGGTCCGCTTTTTTCCTTGACTCGGTGTTTGAGGCACGGGCTTTTTCAAGTGCA
>ENA-OPBF01000156-OPBF01000156.1-human-gut-metagenome-genome-assembly--contig:-NODE-156-length-58650-cov-2.470962_pt1 | contig 58650 bp, 68 predicted proteins | sample MGYA00241067_ERZ501450 | MGnify/ENA primary metagenome ERZ501450 (study PRJEB25962, sample SAMEA2042516) | human gut metagenome | biome: human gut; feature: human-associated habitat; material: faeces... | reverse complement strand
CGTAACCTTCTTATTTTTTCTCTTTAAGGTAATAACCGGCTTGACAGGTTCTACATTTTCTACATAAATGTCAGTATTTTCCGGCTGACTTGTGTTCTGGTTGTTTTCTATCGCATAAATTGGCTGCACATTGTCCAACAATGTTGAGATTGCGAGCAATAATACTAGTATTGTCTTTAATATTCTTTTTTTCATAAAACTAATCCTCCTATCCAACTCTCTTGTACCGTAGTGCCCTCCCTACATCACCGTATGAATTTGCTCTCTCTTGCCAGCTAATTAATAGAGTAGCTTGCTGTCTTCATCTAACTCCTTCAATACTATTCTATATCTTTTTCGTATCTTCAGTTTTTTATTCACAAGCTTTCCAGATTTGATTTTTAAAATTATTTTTCCGTTTTTCATAATAAGCATCTTCCCGTATAATGCAGGTACTTCATAATCACATCTCATCTCGAATTTTACATTATAACTTTTACGAACCTTCGTGTTATGATTTACTGTTTTTCTTATGCACATTAGCCGATACAAATTACCATTACCCACACCAGGTTCATCGTAATCCCTTACCCTAATAAAGCATACCCCTTTATCTTCAAGTAAATAAAAACATCTTATTCCTTTTCGCCCCATATATTGATTATTGTTTTTCAGGTATTTATGCATAACCTTATATGCATCAGACCAATTATCAGCATTAGTCAACCCATAATCTAATGTTTTCTTGGCAAAGTCACTAAATACGGTTTTGCCATTTACTTTTTTCGCTGCCCTTACTTTTACCCTGCATAATTTTCTTTTATCAAATTTAAAGGAATATTTATTTTTTTTAATTGTCTTAATCTGTTTGTATTTACCCCTTTTTTTCACGTAAACCTGATATCCGGTATTTTCCTGCCAGTTTTTTATAGTAACCGTAACCTTCTTATTTTTTCTCTTTAAGGTAATAACCGGCTTGACGGGTTCTACATTTTCTACATAAGTGTCAGTATTTTCCGGCTGACTTGTAGCTAAATTACTTTCTTCTGCATACACCACTTTTGTACTTCCTATTGGTTTTACACCACTTAATGATAATGCTACAATCAACATTAAAGATACTACCTTTTTCATACAGTTCCTCTTAAAAATTTTTTTCATAAAAATACCTCCGTTCTTAATTATCATCCTCTTATAATTAACAACGTATGAAAATTCATTTCGGAACAATATTTTTTGTAAATTTTTTGTTGTTTTTTTGTAAACAAACTATTAAATCTGTTTTTATGCTTTATTTTTGATAGTAATTATGCTTTTTCTCTTATTTTTCATAAAAATCTCTTTCATCAACTACAGGCAATCTTTTCACTTTCATATCCTCTATGAGAATAAATCGCTGATTTTGCAAAAAAATTATTAACTGGTCTATCTCGCTCTCTTTCCCCTGCACTTCCATTTCAACCGTTCCATCATAAAGATTTCTAACCCATCCCGTAAGACCTAAAGCTCTCGCCTTATATACTGAATAATATCTAAAACCTACTCCCTGAACTCTTCCATAAAAAATTATATGTTTTCTAACCATCTTATCCATCCTTTACCTATCGCTTTTATAAAACCATTACTTTTTCAAGACAATTATGCTCTGCTCCGTTCTTCAAATCGACAACGAAATCGTTTATGTCTCCCTTTAAGTATTCCTCTAATTTTCTGTTGCCATCCCACTTTTTAATTATAATCTCCTGAATATATTTGTTAAAGCATTTAGTTAAATCTTCTCTTGAAAGCTTAATTATGCCACTTTTCAGCTTAGCATAATCTTCCTTTTTCGCCTCATTTATAAGGTTTTTACCAATAAATATACATGCTAATGTATGTCGTAACATAATATTACATATATTATAAAATTATTTTGGTCAATGTAATTAGAATCACAAAAGCAAAGGATGATTTTTGGAAGTATACTTTCTCCCAATTCCACCCTTTGCTCTTCCTCCAAAGTTTCATTTTTCGATTTTGCCAGTACCAAGGCATCCTCCATTGAAAGGGTAAGTCCAAATTTTTCCGTATATTCGTTTACCCTAAGAATATTTTCCACCTGATACTTTTCCATTAACATTACAAGCTATTTTTTGCTCTCCATAAACACCTCACAATATATATTAGTTTGGTGATTATACTGCCATTTTCAGGCAAGTAACAGTCTTGAAAATTATAGATTTTTGTGATAATGAAAAGACATATTACTGTTCATGATAGCCTTTTTCATCATAAACAATGTTTTTCCCCTCCATGTCCGTGTATGAATATGTACGATTATTCCAATCCATGGTAAAAAATTTATCAAGAATTTTCTTATCCTTATTATGAAAACCTGAAACCGTTATCTTCTTATTGGTTTTGTCAATAGTTACATATTCTTCTGACATTCTGCTGTAGAACTTAACAGCATCGTCAAAGGATACATTGTCAAACATAAATCCCACCAGTGAATCTTTATCGTTATCATATAATTCTGATATCTCTTTACTTAAATTCACACTTGCAGGCGTAGGTATGTAAATATCATTTCTCACTGCACCGTTTATGACACTACAACAACAATCTGCGCAATAAACATTGTCTTTTTCTGATTTATAAATTACATAATAATTATTATCATTGTAAAACAATTTTGCTTTATTCTTATAATTATCTGTGTAATAATCGTAATTTTCTATAAAATCTTTGGGATTTTCTTTTTCAAAATCATCCAGACTTTTGGTTGAATAAAATCTTGTCCAACATTCACCATAGTTTGTTTTGATTCGTTTTTCATCATTTGTCTGACATATTGCATATCTGTTATCTTTTCCATTCCAGTTGCTAACATACACATTTGCTTTTCCCTCACTATTAAGCCTAATTATTACCCCGGCTATTACAGCTATCAATACTACCAATGTGCATATTATCGTTATTTTCTTATTTACCTTCATCTTTCCTCCCTCAAATTTTTCATTTTTGCCTTTCTGTTATTTGTTTTTGTATAAAAACACTTTTATTTATTATTTGTATGATACCTTAATATGCACATATTGTCAATTTTAATATGAGAATCGAATTTACCCGGTTCATTTTCCATATACCTATCAATTAATTACAAATTGGTCAGCAATCTTGCTTTCATGGGAAGTAGAAGAATCATTACTTATAACATTTCTGTCCCATAAATAAACTTCCTTTGGTTCACTAACATCAGTTCCTTCTATGTTATAGGAATAATAGATAAACATCTTGTTCTTATGTTTTATAAATCCGCCATCTTCACCTATGGTACCGGTTCCCATATCTGGACTGACAAAAAACTCAAACCGTCCATATCCATCCTGTTCTTCACAAAAGGTTTGTTGATTTTTCGGAGATTCGTTTGTAAAAACTTTTCTCATATCTGTGTCTTTTGAAGTCAATTCAAATTTGAAATAACCCTTATGATTTTTTGTATCTATGGCAGATTCTAATAATTTTATTTTGTATCCGTCTATTGAGCTAACATTCTCTGAATATGTATGAGTTGCAAGATTTTGGGATTTTATATTAAAAAATTCGTCTAAGGTCTTTTCCCTATTAACAATATTATCATCCACCACGCCGACTACCGTGTCGTCAGTAATTATATAAAAAATAATATTTGCTGCAAAAATAACGATTAGCAATGTAAATATAATAATCAATGCTTTCTTCATGGATTTTATTCCTTTCAAACTGATAAGTATTTTCTAACTTATATGATTATAGCATTTATTCGGCTTTACATTAGTTAATCGTTACTTAATTATTTTAATTTGTTGATTAATTTAATTAACTTAGTTCTCCCTGTTTTAAAAACTTAATGGTAAATCCCCCATACACCACAATTCCAATTACAACTTCTGCTACCAGTAAAAACAGACTTCTTATATTCGTATTTCTTACCAATACTTTAAATATTATAATAGCAATTCCCATTATGAAAGTTCCTACCAAAGGCTTTAAAATGGCATTTTTCCAGTGGATTTGTGGCGATATTTTTTTCTTAATAAATACTGCATTTAAAATCAATATAAGCAGTGGAAAAATAATATCTCCAATAAGTAATCCGTAGGCTCTCAAATCCGTATATTTAATCATAAATACAACCAACACGATATGTACACCCAAGGATATTCCACTGTTCATTACAGGTACCTTAAAATAATTACATCCCTGAAGTATTGACGTTGAAATAGTTGAGAATGAATATAAAACTGCTGATATACTACCATACAATAACAGATTTGCAGCCAAATTATGTAAACTTCTCAGATTTGGAAAAAGCACTCTCATTATTTCATCAGAACATAATGTAAGACCTGCTGCTGCCGGCAATACTACCATGCCTGTCATTTTAATAAGTTGAGCTATATTATGATTAATTTTCAACTTATTTTTCGTGGAAAATGCCGTAGTCAGTTTAGGAATAACGGAAACACCAAATGCTGTAGCCATTCCAATGGGCAAATTTATCATTTGGGTATATTGCGTATTAAAAACACCCTGCAAATCAGTGATATACGTTTCCTTAAAACCCTTTAAGCTCATAATATCAGCGAAAAGATAATCATCCACCGTATATCCTATCTGGTAAATTGTCTGACTTAATATTATTGGAATCATAAGGGATAATAATGACGCAAATATTTCTTTTACCTCAGCATAGGATATGGACATTCTGATTTTGTTTCCGGAATTATTTTTATAATAAATTATCATTACGCAAACAAGTGCCGCCATTGCCCCTGCACATGTTCCCATGGTTCCACCCATTGCTCTCAATGCAGCTTCATTATTGCTCCCAATAATCAAAACTGTAATTTGTCCGGCAGCAATGATGCTTACTACTGCATTAATTATCTGCTCAATAATCTGTGACAGTGCAGTTGGTACCATATTCCCATATCCTTGGAAGTAACCTCTAAAGCATCCCAAAACCGAAACGATAAACGTAGTAGGTGCCAAAACCTTCAATGGCATTTCCAATCCTGTTTTGTTATACACTCCTGCCAGCCCATCCGCTCCAAAATATAATCCCATTGCAGCCAATGCTCCAACGATAACTGAAACCAGCATTGCCACCCTGAAAACTTTAATTGAATCTTCTTTACTTCCTACTGCTGCCTTTTCAGATACCAGTTTTGAAACGGAAATCGGCATACTGTAGGAAGACAGTGTTAGAACAATTCCATAGATTCCAAATGCCACAGAATATATACCATTTCCCGTATTTCCCAATATATTTGCCATAGGTATTCTGTAAACAAATCCTATTATTTTTGTAGTAAGCCCGGCAGATGCCAATATACCTGCCTGAATTGCTAATGATTTTTCTTTCATATTAAGTATTTCCTTAAAATTCGTATTTCCTGTAAAATTGCCTGTGCCAATAAATCATTTTAACACATATCGTATAATTTTAATATATTCCATTCTATATACAACAAGGAAGCATCCGTCACCAATGCTTCCCTGTTACCTCTGTCAATTTTCTCTACTTCAAATAAGCTGATTTCATGTAACCGACAGTTCCCCTGTATCTGACTTTTGCATATTTGCCTTTTACAAACATTACTTCCACCTTTTTACCATTTGGCACTTTCCTAATGGCTCTTGTCTTGGTTCGATTCCATATTCGTAATTCCTTTCCATTGCTAACTTTAGCTGTCCATGATTTTCTAAAAGTATCATAATCTTTGTATTTCTTTTTTAGATACAGCGGAGTGTCTCCCCATTCTCCCAAATAAAAATGTGGAATGTCCACCGGGCTGGTCCAATCACCTCCCCAGGATAATCCCACACTTTTAGTTTTCGCAATTTTTGGGATTTTTTTAATTTTATTTTTCTAAAATGCCAAATCCTTTGCCTGAATTTTGTCTTCTTCACATACTCTGCGAATTACCCTGCAAGGATTTCCGGCAGCCACCACCATTGATGGAACATCTTTCGTCACAACACTTCCTGCACCAATTACACTTCCTTCTCCTATTGTAACACCGCCACATATGACAGCATTAGCCCCTATCCATACATCCTTTCCGATGGTGATTGGTTTTGAGGTACTGATTCCTCCTGCCCGTTGTACCGGATTAATTGAATGTCCTGCACATGCAATGCACACCCCCGGAGCAATGAACACATTTTCTCCAATATTCACCGGTGAAGTATCTAAAATCACACAGTTGTAATTGATTACTGCGAGTCCATGTGTAAAAATATTAAATCCATAATCACAATGAAAAGATGGCTCAATAAAGGTCAAATCAGAACACTTGCCAAACAATTTCTGAAGAATCTCCCGACGCTTTTCTTCATCATCTCCCATAGTCTGATTATATTCCCAACACAATTTCCGTGCAGTAGCCTTTAATGATTTTGGCACATTTAAATTATTTCCATTGTATCCCTGTTCCTGCTGAATTATATCTTTAATCTGCATATTTTTACCCTCTAAAATCATATAACCTTCCATTTTTCTCTCCTTGCAATAAACTGTGTATTCTAATTATTATTGTATTGCGAATCACTTCGGACATAAAACGTAGCCCTTCCGGAGCCTTTCTTTAAAATAGCTCCTTCTTCCGCTAATTGTTTTAAAGCTAACTCTACTGATTTTATTCCTATTGAAGGACATAACTCAACAATATCACTCTTACTTAATTTTCCCATTTTACTGTATATAGCACGTTTGACAATTTCTTTTGCAGGAAGCTTCTCACTTACAAGCTCTACTCTTTCCTCAAAATCTCTATATGAAGCAAGAATGACTCTTAGCATGTATTTTACAAATGGTGTCACATCTTCCTTATTTTCGTACCCCCCCTCCTGACAATCTTCCAATGCTTTATAATATAAATCCTTGTTCCCGGCAATCTTATTTTCAATAGAAATATATTTGCCCACAACATACCCACTTTTATATAAAAGCAGCGCTGTAAGTAAACGGCTCATTCTTCCGTTTCCATCGCTAAATGGGTGTATACACAGAAAATCATGTACAAAAATAGGAATAAGCAGTATGGAATCCACATCTTCACTCTCAATCATTCTGTTATAATTCTCACAAATAGAGTCTATTGCCGATGGAGTTTCATATGGTTCAAGGGGTGTGAAAAGCACATATTCTTTTCCGTCTTCATCAGTAGCAGCAATTACATTTTGTGACACCTTAAAATGACCACCAATACTTTTTCCCGTATATTTATATAAATCCCGATGCAACTGTAGAATATAGTTTGTTCTTATTGGAATATATTCATAATTTTCATGAATAGTATTCAGAACATCTCTGTACCCTAGAATTTCCTCCTCATCCCGGTTTTTCGGTGTTGTCTTTTCCTCACATAACTGCTTCAATCTGGTACTTGTGGTTCTTATTCCCTCAATTGCATTAGATGCCTCTGTACTCTGTCGTTTTGCTATCTCTATAAGCTTATCTAATGCCTCCGGCTTTTGCTTGAGATATACTTCCTGCCTGCCTTTATATTCATGAATTTGGGCAACAAGTGAAATTATCTCACAATCCCATGTTTTTTCTTTCAATGATGAATAATCAAATATTCTCAAAATATATCTCCTAATTTATAATTTATCTCCTAAATTATATTGTATTTTAGGAGATAAATCAATATTTAGGATATAAAATCCCTATTTATATAGTATTTCTTCTTTAAACCAGTGTATTCTTACAAATCTTAACTTAAACTTTCCACTTCCCTCTTTTCTATCCTTTTCAAAAATGCATATCCCACCAGACAGGCTGTAATCTCTGTTATTGGAAATGCCCACCAAATCAGCGAAACTCCCATATGACCCTTTCTTACGGCAACAGAAAAAATTCCTGCCAGAGGTAATATAATAACCAGTTGTCTAAGCAGAGAAATTACAAGGGATTCTATACCGCCCTCTAATGCCTGATAAATTCCCTGATATGCTATGTTGATTCCGGCAAAAATAAAGCTAATTGAAATAATCCTCATTGCACTGATAAAATACTCCCTTGACTGTCCTGCATTAAACAATGTTGCAAACGCCCCCGGAAATATTTCCGTAATAAGGACTCCTAAAATCATCATGATTCCCGTATATATAAGGCCGTATTTTATTCCCGCCTTGATTCGCTTTTTATTTCCCATTCCATAGGCAAAAGCTATAATCGGCGTAATGGCATCTCGTAGTCCAAATGCAAGGAACAACACGAACTGCTGTACTTTATAGAACAGACCATACGCAGTCTGTGCCGAAGGACTGAACTTCAAAATCAGATTCATCACATAAACCATAATAGACATAAGTGCCTGCGCAATAATTGCCGGAAGTCCGATTGCGTATATTTCCTTTATAATTCTTCTCTCCGGTTTCATATACTTTACACCATGTTCAAACTCTTTATTTAGTTTTATATGGAAAGTAAATAACAAAGCTGCTGACGCTATCTGTCCGATTATGGTTGCATATGCAGCTCCCTCTACCCCCATTTTAGGAACAGGCCCTATACCATATATCATAATGGGATCTAAGATAATATTTACCACGGCACCTACAATCTGACCAATGGTAGAATAGAGAGAACGTCCTGTTGCCTGTAGCAGTTTTTCGAACAATGAAAAGAATATAATGCCAAAAGAAAACAAGCAACATATCCTCAAATAACCTGTTCCCATGGATATAACTTCCTTATCAACTGTCTGGGATAAAATGTATGTCCTTACCCCAACTACTCCAAATAATAAACACACCACATAGATGATTACCCCTAAAAACAAACTGTTTCCTGCAACCTTTGCGGCTTTTTTGTTGTTACCCTGTCCCAAGGTTCTAGCGAGCAGTGCATTGGTTCCCACACCTGTTCCAATTCCAATTGCCACCATTAACATCTGAACCGGAAATACCAGTGTAAGTGCATTTAATGCTGCTTCACTTCCCTCTTTCATATTTCCAACAAAGGCACTATCCACAATATTATAGACTGCCTGCAATGCCATAGACAAAATCATTGGTATTCCCATTTCAACCATAAGCTTATTTACCGGCATTTCTTTCATTTTATTACCTGTAGCCATCTTAATTTAACCCTCCTTTTTTCCGTAAAAAAAGTGTGTGCCTTTTTCATAAGCTGGACTTACGCTGATAGGCTACACACTTTTTTCATGTCTTTCTATTAACTTTAAAATAAAAAAACGAGTAACATAACTGGATTTACGCTAGTCTGCTACTCGTTCAATACGATATTATATTTCTGATTTTAAAAAAAGTCAAACAAATTTCTAAGAGGCACTTGCTTTCTATTACCATTTTTTGTGTATTTGCTATTTGTCTTTTATATTCTAAATTTCTTGTTTCTCTCATAACAACCCTTCTTTGTCTTGTCATATTATATTCTTTTAAAAGCAAAAATCAAACGTATTTTTTTACGTTTGATTTTCGTTTGCTTTTTAGACATATTTTTTGTTTTTCGTTTGTTTTACGTTTGGATTCCAGGTGCATTTTTTTCATAAATACAATAATTCCCACAGCTAATCCTACACCATTCCCGTAAACATGGACTTTCTTGCTCTGTGGTGCTTTCCGGCACCTACATTTTGAGATACAAATGATGCCATGGACTGCATAAGGGCACTTGGAACCAACATTGCAAAATTAACTATCTTGCAAGCCATCCCATATCCTGACGAAGCCTCCAATCCCAGTTTATTCACAAAGGCGCACAGTGCCAAAAATGACATCTGGGTTAAAAATTCCTGAAGTGCCAATGGCAATCTTACTTTAATAAATCTTCTGCATTGCCTATTTAATCTGAAATCATGCCTGCTATGGCAAGAAAATCCTGTGCGTTTTGTTTTTGGGGATGTGTATTCGTAGGTATTCTGTTGGCAGCATCAATTCCACCACCAACCATGCCTTTTAAGGAAGTCTTTTCAAGACAGTCTACCCAGCCTTGCAGACCATTGTAGGCTTTTTCAAATGCACTTTTATCATTCTCACTATAATCTTTTAAGAAGAAATCTGGTCTTGAGATCAAAGATATAAAGCAATTTTTTTTATATGGGTATCTGAAGGCAGCTCCAGCTATGAAAAAAGGAAAGAAATATTTGAAGCCAGAAAATCAGCTGTTGAAACTGAAATCCAGGAACTTCAAAAGACTCTCTCCTTCTTAAAATTCAAGTGCCGGTATTACGAAACTGCACAGAAAGATGGTAACGAAGATACTATAAATGCCCTGTTGCCTGATAAACTTCCTGAAAACATTCAAAAACTATATAACAAAGGATATGAATGATTTTTGTTATCTTCATCAAACTGGATTTTACTTTGTAACTATAACCTTCCCTTCATCCTTAAGTCCACTTCCGTTTCTAAATATAACTTCAAATCTTTCTTTGCCATGTTTACTCTTCTTTTCTCAAGTGTTAAATTCCGATTTGTATATCACGTATATTTCCTTACCTGTTTTTCTTCTCTCTTCTTGCGAAAAGACAGGCACATAAAACAACGAAAGCAATTGTTATAGCTATAAGTATTGGTAGCACAGGTATAGGGAAGACGCTTGCTCCTATCAGCTTAAGTCCCTGATAAAGTGTGTATACACCAAATACAGAAAATATTACAAATGCCAATGTATTAAGCAATCCATCCGGAGTTTTACTCTTTAATAAATAGCCTACTAACATTCCAAGAATATCCGCCGCAAAAAGCCCCAGAGAGCATCCAATCCATACAATAAATGCTACACTCATACCTTCATTAGCGCCAAATGTTATGGCTGTAAGCTGTGTCTTATCTCCAAGCTCAGCTACAAAGAATGTGAAAAAAACTGCCAGTGGTGCAAACTTAATCTTTGATTTGCCCCCCTCTTCCTCTTCATCGTCATCATCCCCTGTGACAGTTGATGTGGCAAAATAAAGAAATGCCAGTGCCGCAATGGTTTTAATCAACCAGTCAGGAATAAATTCACTGACAAGTCCACCTGCAAGAACAGCAAGTCCGTTAAGTACAAGAATTGCTGTGGCAGTTCCTAATATAATATCTCTTAATTTATATTTAGAAGTAAGTGCAATAAGCATAAGCTGTGTCTTATCTCCCATTTCCGCTATGAATTCAGTAAAAAATACCTTTACAAACAACAACATTTGTCTGATATCTCCTTTATCTTATTATGATGTAAACCATATACGCTGCATAAAATGCAACCATACTTAATCCTTCGATTCTTCCGATTTTATTTCCGGTTCCCGCAAATATCCATACTAATACCGTAAATATCATAAGTACGCACAAATCAATAACATTTTCAGTAATTATACTGATTGGGCTGATTGCTGATGCTATACCAAGTACCATAAGTATATTGAATATATTTGAACCAATTGCATTACCCAGTGCCATATCCACTTCATTCTTTCCGGCTGCAACTATTGAAGTTACAAGTTCAGGAAGTGATGTTCCTATTGAGACAATTGTGAGTCCAATAAGTGTCTGGCTCATACCAAGCTCCCCTGCTATTCTTGAGGCGGCATCTACAGTCATATCTCCACCGATTGCAATTGCCATTACTCCACCAACTATGAATAATATACTCATAGGAACTGAAACCAGCTTAATTTCTTCATCACAATCGCCTTCAATCTCGACTTTTCTGCCTTCTTTACTTGCCTTTAATGCAATTTTAATCATGTAGAAAAAATAAACTCCAAAGAATCCAAGTAATATCACACCATCAAAGTGTCCCAGTGTCATACCGGATTTGTCACCAAATGCAACAATGCCTAAAATCATTAAAAGTCCGGCACACACAAGGGAAAATGGGATATCTCTCTTTATTGTTTCTTTTGCAACATTTACTGCAGCAATCATTGCACACACACCAATAACAACCATCAGGTTGAATATATTAGATCCGACTACATTACTTACTGCAAGTTCATTGTTGCCTATAAGTGAAGCCGATACACTGACTGCTGTTTCCGGAAGGGATGTTCCCATAGCAACAATTGTAAGTCCGATAATTATAGACGGAACATGCAATCTCTTTGCTACACTTGAACTTCCTTCCACAAAAAAATCTGCTCCTTTAATAAGTAAGACAAAACCTATTACAAGAAACACAAGTACAAGGGCGAATGGGGCGTTGTTAATAATTTTCTCCATATTTTTTCTCCTTTTTTTCCACAACAGTGTCGTCTGTAAAAGCACCTGATATTACAAGTATACCCGGCAGATATTAAGTAAAAAAGACTCATGTATATCAACTACCAGCTGGTGTGTAATACATAAGCTGTTAATTGATATACATGAGTCTCATTATTTAAGATTTGCCAGATTATACTCTTTACTATAATCAGAATGTTGACAAACCACACTTTCGCGCTAACTACTCCCTCATGGAATATTAATTTACTGATAAATAATATCAAATGTATTAAGGGGTGTCAACAACTTCACTCCGTCACGCTGACAGGGAAGCAGTCCCTTATCCGTATAGAAACGTAACGTATGTTCCGTAACATCGAACATTTCCGCCATCTTCCTTATAAAAAACATCTGACCACTGACAGATGCTTTGCAATATAGGGACAACAGATTTTCCTTTTTGCGTCAGGGAATATTCCACTTTTGGTGGAATTTCATCATAGGACTTACGGTTAATGATTCCATCCTCTATCAAATCCTTTAATGTTGTTGTCAGAACCGCATCTGTTATGTTATACATCTCCTTGCGAATCTGACTATAGCGCAGTTTTTCATTTGCCGATAATACGCATATAATACGGGATTTCCATTTACCACCAAATATTGCAAGACCATATTCGAGGGGACACCGTATATCATCATCTAATTTTTTCTTATATTTTGCCATAAAAAATCACCTTCAAGCTTTATTTTGTATTATTATAGCTTGATATTGGCTGAGCCCCCTGCACCAGTCCCGGCAGCAAAAGCATAACGAACTGCATAACTGAATTTAATATACTTATTGACGCAACAACCGCCATTTTAATAAACAACGGTCCCACAGGCATTGTTTCAAGAATATTTGAGTCCTTATTTTTATTTTCCATAATAATCATAAACTTTGACAATTCCTTGATTGGCTGGAACACTTCCGCACTAACTCCCATATGTATGCAAAGTGTGGTAACGATTGCTGCAATCACGAAATAAAGTATAAACATTGGGAATGCCCTCTTTAAACTAAACTTCGCGGTCTTAACGTCTTCTTTTGCACTCTTTTTAGCCATTATCAATGATAATCCCAGTGTAATGGGGACAATGGCAAGGGGTCTTGTAAGCTTTACCGTTACAGCCTTGTTCAAAGTTTCACTTCCCCTACTCATTTAATCGCTTGTGTAATCTATATCGTGTTACTATTCTGGCAAATTCTCTCATAAGCACCTCCTATACAATTTCAAAATCATTAAAATCATCAAAACTCTTCACTCTGCTTTTTTGTGCATCCAAAGAATATCCATCAATCTGCATGGCTGTAGAAACACGAGTATATGTATATACTTTAGTTTTCTCACTCATCATTGTTTCTCCTCAATTTGATTGTTTATGCTTTGTGCTTCATTTAATATTTTCAACTGATAATCTGCAATCTCTTTCAATATCAAAAATCGTTCTTTTTTGTCACGACCTTCACGTATCATTTGAGCATTGTGTGTTTCCAAATTTGAAAGAACTGTCAGTTCATTGATTGTCGCATAATCTCTTACATTACTGTTTCCTGCAAGTTCAGGATTAATCTCACGCCACGCTTTTGCAGTAAAACCGAATAAAGCAACATTTAATACATCAGCCTCTTTTGCATATGCAAGCCACTCGAGATTCTCACTATAATTCTGCTTAGGTATCAAATAATTTTTCACGGCATCTGTTTGAATCAAATAATTATTTTTTGATAAGAATCTCTTAGCATTCCATTCAATTTTTTGGAAATCATTTTCCTGTTCCTTTAACCTTTGGAATTCTTTTATTAAATACAATTTGAAAACAGGACTAATTGCTGATGCGAACTCAAAAGCTATGTCTTTATGCGCAAAAGTTCCACCATATCTTCCTTTCTTAACATAAAGACCAATTGCATTTGTCTGATCAATCCATTCCGAAACGCTTGGTGTAAAAGTCAGCAATCCTGCCTGTTTTTTAAAGTGTTCAGATTCGAACACTTTAAAATCCGGATTATATATTTCTTCCCATGTTGCTAAGAACTCCAGAGTCGCACGATTTCTCAACCAATTTCTTACTACATCCGCTGCTCTTGAATTAGAATTTTTTGCATTGGCAATATCAGTTATGCAAATATAATCATTTGCATCATCTGTTGTTACTGTTATAGGTATATTTTGAACGGTAATTATATTATTTTTCTTCTGCATATTCTTCCCCCAATCGCTTCATGTACTCCAATAAATGTCTCTTCTGCCCAGTCGTAAAACTGTGATACTGCGCAAGTATTTCTTCATCTTTCGTTTTTTCCACGTCAATCTCTTCAACTGTTTTCTTTTGAAATGTGTCGGTATCTTCAAGCAATTCCTCAACAGATACTCCCAGCGCCTTACTAATAACTAATAATTTATCTGCTCCCGGATTCATCTTCTTGGTATTCCAATCACTTATAGTACTGGCAGTTATTCCTGTTCTTCTTCCAAGTTCTCTCATACTCATCTTTTGTTCTCTCATAATCATAAAAATTTTCTCACTTATAATCATAGTATCTCCTTTTATTTTTTCGTACGTTATATCTATCGTTCGGTATATCGTTCATTATATTCACTAATTACATTTAAGTCAATGCCAATATGACATTGACTTTCTTTGATTAATGCTGACCATTATGAGCATCTTATAGATTTTTCTAAATCTTTCTATGCCTTTCCATTTCTTCAAGTTCCTTTTCACGAACTTGTTCTTCTTGCCTACATTTACAACCTACAGAAATAAGTCTATGTCCTAGGCAATCTACATCATAAACTTTTTCAACAGGTTCGTGACAAATCGGACAATGTTTAATTCCATCAATCACTTCATAATCTTCTTCACACTGCGGTGACACCGCTGTGTTAGTATTGTTGTTAATAGGATTATTTAATCCTGTGTTTAATTCTTTTTCTATTATATTATTCATGTTTTTTCTCTCCTTTTTACTTAATAAAGATATTACTAATATAAGTTACTATATTAGTTACTAGTGTGAATAAATCTTTACTAATCATCTGCAATTATTTTCACGCTTACGCCTTTATGACTGTCATTTTTTTCATATGTGGTCTGCAAGTTTTTGCATGTATCATTACTGACTACTGAAGATTTTGGCAGTAATAAATAATACACATTGGCTCTGCCTTTGGAATCTTCTTTGACTTCAAGTAAATGCTCTTTCTTCAACTCGTTTATGGCATTGATAACAGTTCTTTCTTTGCAGTTTAATTCTTCTGCGATAGATTTTTCTGTATATACCAGCGTTACTCTGTCATCACCTCCAATCTTTTAAAGTTTTATATAAACATCTAACCGGTTAATGTGTTTATTATTTTTCTTGTTTTGTTTTCGAACAACCGTTCTATGACATTATCTCATGTTTTTAATTGGTTGTCGCTCGCTAGTAAGGTAAAAAAGTTACCTTCTTAGGGATGTTTTGCTGTTTTTTGTTTTAATGTTCAATAATATTATCTAATAATAATGTTCAATTGTCGCTCACTCACATGGTAAAGATAAGCGAATTTTTACCTTCATAGTGAGGTTTAAACAAAATAAAACGCCACTGATTACTCAGCAGCGTTTAGCTCTCTAGGTATGTATAAGGTTTTAGGATAATCCTAAAACCTGTTTATATCATTGCAAAATATCTGAAAGCATCCAAAATAGCCTTTTCTTTTTCAGGAGTGCATTTTCTTTCTGCACTACTTTCACTCTTTGCTGTATTATATTTTTTTCTTTCCTTGATACCACACTTATCTTTTATCTGTGCAATGTTCAAACTACTTACTTTCAAACCAAACTTATCTAATACATAATCTTTAATCTGCTGGTATGTAGCTTTTTCTCGGCACCGGTAACATCCATCTCATCCATATCAACTTTTATGTCAATGTGATGCTTCGCCTCATAGATTTTGAACCAAAAGTGCCACCGTCTCCACATGCACGCTTTGACCAAACATGTCACATGGGGTTGCCTCCACCAGCTTATATCCCTTATCACTTAACCACTTAATATCCCTTGCCAAAGTAGCACTGTCACAGCTAACATATACAATCCTCTTTGGTGCCATTAAAACCATGGTATTAAGCAGCTTCTCATCACATCCTTTTCTCGGTGGGTCCACAACTATTACATCCGGATTGCATTCCGGTTCACCTTTATGCTTCTGAAAATACTCAGGAACCACATCCTCTGCCGCACCTGAAATAAAATCCACATTTTCTATATTGTTAATTCGGGCATTGACTTTAGCATCCTCCACTGCCGGCTCCACAATTTCCACCCCAATAACTTTTCTCGCATTTTTTGCCAAAAATAAGGAAATACTTCCTATTCCACAGTACAAATCCCAAACTGTCTCACTTCCTGTAAGCTTAGCATATTCCATGGCTTTGGAATAAAGCTTTTCCGTCTGAACAGGATTTACCTGGAAAAATGACAAAGGTGAAATTCTAAATTTAACGTCGCCAATATAATCTTCAATATATCCCGGGCCGTACAGATTTACAATTTTATCTCCTAATATTACGTTACTTTTTTCCTTATTAATATTTAGGGAAATATCCGTCATTCCGGAAACTTTTAATAACTGCTCCACAAGACGGTCAACCTGTGGTAATTTGTCACCATTTATAATAATGCAAACCATTACCTGACCGGTATGTTTTCCCTCCCTGATTAAAACGTGACGCACAACACCTTTGTGGGTTACCTCGTCATAAGGTTTCACCCCTTCTAATGTCATATACATTTTTATGATATCCATTACTGTCTTGTTTACGCCGGTGCCTAACAGACAATCATTTACGCTAATAATGGAATGGGTTCTTCCGGCATAAAAACCGCTGATAATCCTACCTTCTTTGTCCCTTCCTACCGGGAACTGAGCCTTATTTCTATAGTGAAAAGGGCCATTTTCCTCATGTCCCTTGATACACAATTCCTCCATTCCCATAATAGGTTTCATGACAAAATCTTCCACTCCCCCAATACGCCTTATATTGTTAAATACCTTCTCTTGTTTAAATTTAAGCTGCTGCTGATAATTCATTGCCTGAAGCTGGCACCCGCCACAGCTTTTTGCCACAGGACATAACGGTTCCACACGGTATTTTGAGGGTTTGACTATCTCAACAAGTCTTGCAAAGGCATAATTTTTCTTTGCCTTCATAACCTTGACCTTTGCCACATCCCCTATCACCGTATCTTTCACAAAGAGGGTATAGCCTGAAACTTTGCCTATACCCTCGCCTGTTGTTCCCTGATCTGTAATTTCAATTTCTAAAACATCATTTTTTTTAAACATCCGCAATAAAATCTCCCAATTATTCTCCGGTTCTTCTTACATTAGTCTCTAATAACCGGTTATAACCAAGCCATGTATCAGACCCTGTAGTTTTGCTGCTATTTAGCAACTCCTTCATTGTTTCAAGCTTTGCATCTGTATTGTCTGCGAAATTAAGAGCCAACGCCTCTATTAATGCCGGTTTTTTAGGAGAACCATATTCCAATTCCCCGTGATGTGCCAAAATACAATGCTTTAATTCATTTGCCTGCTTTTGTGGAAATCCCGGAATAGTAGCAATAATTTTTGACACCATTTCCGAACCCATTACTATATGTCCCAACAGCTGTCCTGCGTCAGTGTAATCATTAGTAGGGAAGTCTGATAACTCATAAACCTTTCCTATATCATGACAAATTGCCGCTGTAATAAGCAAATCCCTGTTAAGAAGTTCGTACTGCTTTGTGTAAAAATCACATAATTTTGTCACTGACAAAGTATGCTCTAACAAGCCTCCAATAAATCCGTGGTGTACACTTTTTGCCGCTGAATGTTTCTTAAATTCATTTACAAAATCCTTATTATCCACGAATAATGTTGTAAGCAACTGCTTATAATATGTGTTATTAACACTGGCAACAAATTTAAGTAACTCTGTTAACATTTCATCAATGTTTTTATCAGTACATGGAAGATAATTAGAAGCATCCACAGTATCACTGTCTACTTTTCTTGCTCTTTTAATGCTAAGCTGCATCTGATTATTAAAAACCGTAATATCACCGTTTACCTCTACATAATCTAATGCATCAAAATCGTCAATTCCCATTGATCCCGGGTCCCATATTTTAGCATCTAACTGACCTGTTTTATCCTGCAAAATAACATTTTCATATTCTTTTCCTGTCTTTGTCATGGCAACGTTTTTCTGCTTGCAAAGATAAACCTCCTGAATTCTCTCCCCTTCTCTTAATGTCTCAATAAATTTCATATTATCCTCTTTCTATAATATAGTTGTTATGCCCTCTAAAAAATATATAAAGGGTTTAAAACCTCTTTACTTTTAATACCGGTATTTATTATAATTGATAATATGCTTAAATACAAGAATTGGAGAATTTAGTTATGAATGAAAAAGTGTTAAAAACACTTGAATATAATAAAATAATAAACATGCTTAAGGATGAAGCCGGCAGTGATTTAGGTCGTATGTTGTGCGGTGAACTTAAGCCATCTAATGACTTAAATGAAATCAAAAAAAATCAGTTAGAAACCGACGATGCCTTAAAGCGTATCTGGCAAAAGGGCAGTGTGTCGTTTTCAGGCATTAAGGACATTGGCGAATCCCTTAAACGTCTGGAAATCGGCAGTACCTTAGGGGTTGGAGAGCTTCTTAGCATTAGTTCTCTTTTAAAGGTTGCCCTTCGTGTTAAGACTTTTTCCAGAAACGAAGACGCAGAAAGGGACAGCTTAGATGATTTATTTGAATCCATTGAGCCTCTTACTAATTTAAATAAAGAAATTGAAAAGTGCATTATATCTGAAGATGAAATTGCAGACGATGCATCTTTTAGCTTAAAAAATATAAGACGTCAGGTGAAAATCACCAATGACCGGATTCATTCCCAGCTTAGTTCCCTGGTTAATTCCCAAAACGGAAAAACCTACCTTCAGGAATCACTTATTACAATGCGCGACGGCAGATATTGTGTGCCTGTAAAACAGGAATATCGTGGAAATGTAACGGGAATCATTCACGACCAGTCTTCTTCCGGTTCCACACTTTTTGTAGAGCCTACGGCGGTTGTGGAGTTAAACAATAAGCTTAGAGAGCTCTCTGTTAAGGAAGCTGAGGAAATCCAGATTATCCTTGCCAACTTAAGCATATCCTGTGCTGAATACATTGACCGGTTAAGATGTGACCTAAAACTTCTTCCATATTTGGATTTTGTTTTTGCCAAAGCTAATCTTGCAAAAAAAATGAAAGCTTCCATGCCGGAATTTAACAGTAACAGATTTATAAATATTAAACAGGGACGACACCCTCTCCTTGACGGAAAGAAGGTGGTTCCCATTGATGTTAATTTAGGAAAAGATTTCACACTGCTTATTATTACGGGACCTAATACCGGTGGTAAAACAGTTTCATTAAAAACCGTAGGACTTTTATCTTTAATGGGGCAGGCAGGGCTTCATATTCCCGCTTTACCGGGAAGTCAGCTGGGAGTATTTAATGAGATTTTTGCTGACATTGGAGATGAACAAAGTATTGAGCAAAGTCTTAGTACATTTTCAGCCCATATGGTTAACACCGTTAATATTTTAGAAAAAGCTGACCCGGATTCCTTAGTTTTATTTGACGAATTAGGGGCAGGCACTGACCCGGTAGAAGGTGCGGCACTGGGCATTTCCATTTTGTCATTTCTTAAAAATATGGGAGTTCGTACCATGGCAACTACCCATTACAGCGAATTAAAACTTTTTGCCCTTTCCACGGAGGGGGTACAAAATGCAAGCTGCGAATTTGATGTGGAAACCCTTAGACCGACATACCGCCTTTTAATTGGCATTCCGGGTAAAAGTAACGCCTTTGCCATTTCCCAAAAATTAGGACTTCCTCAATATATTATTGATGATGCCAAATCAAGAATTGATGCGGATAATGAACAGTTTGAGGATGTTTTGGCAGAACTTGAACAAAAGAAACGCCAAATTGAAAAGGACAAGGAAACCATTTCCGTATATAAATCACAGATTGCTTCCCTCAAACGGGACTACGAAATCAAGAACAAAACTCTTGATGAAAAGAAGGATAAAATTCTTTCCAAGGCCCGTGATGAAGCTCTTGATATTCTTAAAGAGGCTAAGGAAACTGCTGATGAAGCTATTAAAACCATTAACAAATACGGTAAATCCGGCAATATGAAGGAATTGGAGAAATCGCGAAGCAGCGTCGGTTCAAAAATTAAGAAAAACCAAAGCTCAGCTTCCATGAAATCTTCTAAGCAGAAAAAGACCTATAAGCCTTCTGACTTTAAGATTGGAACAGGAGTCAAGGTTCTTAGCATGAACCTAAATGGTTCTGTGGTAACATTGCCTAATGCCGACGGTAATTTAACGGTAAAAATGGGTATACTTAATTCTAAAGTTAATATTAAGGACTTAGAAATTATTGATGAACCTGATATTAAGGCACCGGGACTTAACCGCACCGGCAGTGGAAAGATTAAGATGAACAAATCCTTAAATGTTAAAATGGAGCTTAATCTTATTGGTAAAACCGTGGATGAGGCATTATTTGAACTTGATAAATATTTAGACGATGCTTATTTAGCACATCTTCCTCAGGTATATATTATACACGGCAAAGGTACCGGTACTCTCAGAAATGCCATACAGACTCACCTGAAAAAATGTCCTTATGTAAAGTCTTACAGAAACGGCGAGCACGGTGAAGGTGGCGCAGGAGCTACTGTTGTGGAATTTAAATAAATTGACTTATTATCACAGTTTACAATTTATTTTAACTTTATTAACATTATTTGATTATAATTAGCATGATATTTTAGAATACCATAAACATATATAAAAAGCAGTTTACTACGATTTCAAAGGGAGGATAACAAATGGCTGGCAAACAGAAAATTTTAATTGTTGATGATGATGAAAACATCGCAAACTTAGTATCTCTTTATTTAACAAAGGAGTGCTTTGACACACGAATTGAGCATGACGGAAATTCTGCACTGGTGGCTTTCAGGGACTACAAGCCTGATCTGGTGCTTCTTGACTTAATGCTTCCGGGAATAGACGGGTATGAGGTTTGTCGTGAAATACGAAAAACTTCAAAAACTCCTATTATTATGCTTTCTGCTAAAACAGAAGTTTTTGATAAGGTTTTAGGTCTTGAACTTGGAGCAGATGATTATATGATAAAGCCTTTTGATTCAAAGGAATTAGTGGCAAGGGTTAAGGCTGTTTTAAGAAGATATACTGCGGCTCCACAGCCTGCTGTTTCTCCTTCTGAAAAGCGTGTTGAATACAAGGATTTGATTATTAACCTTTCAAACTATGAGGTTATTTATAAAGGAAAACCTGTGGAAATGACTCCTAGGGAAATCGAACTTTTGTATTTCCTTGCTTCTTCACCAAATCAGGTATTTACAAGAGAACAGCTTCTTGACCATATCTGGGGCTATGAATACGCCGGTGACACAAGAACCGTAGACGTTCACATTAAGCGTATCCGTGAAAAAATTGCCGACACAGATGAGTGGTCAATTGGAACTGTATGGAGCGTTGGTTACAGATTTGAGGTACATAAATAATCGGAGCGTACAATGAGGAATTCAATTTTAACTAAGTTTTTTGTTGGGTATTTTTCTTTTGCGGTACTTGGTTTTTTATTAATTACCTATTGGTCAACAAACCTTATTTACAATCATTTGCTTACTAACGATGCGTCGGAGTTACAGTCCTACGCTTCCATTGTGGTGGATAATGTCCAAAACGCCATTGGGGATTCTATGTATGATATTGACAATCCGGACAATTTCTTTAGTGATTTTAATAAGGTTTTAGACTGTAATCTTTTGCTGTTAGATAAGGACAATAAACTTATTTACACCACTGATAACACAAAAGCTCTTACTAACGATGATGCCAATATTGTAATTAAAAATTTTGACCCAAATGAATATACCGGAAAAAGCTATAAAATAAACAAATTTTACAACATGTATAAAACAGATACTTTAAGTGTTGTTCAGGCCATAAGAAAAAATAATACCGTATTCGGATATGTAGTGGTTCATATGCCTACATCCATTATTAAACAAAGCAGTTATGACGTAACTCATGTTTTTTACCTAACTTATGCCATTATTCTGGCTTTGTCCCTGATTATCTTTTTTAACTTTATGTGGTTTATTTATTTACCGCTTAAGCAAATAAGATTGGCGGCAATGGAATATGCCCAGGGTAATTTCAGCTATGACGGCCTTATGGTTAGCAATGATGACGAAATTGGCGACGTGGCAAGTTCACTTAAGTATATGTCAAAGCAATTAAATAATTCAAGGGAATATCAGAAAACCTTTATTTCCAATATTTCTCATGACTTCCGCTCACCTCTTACTTCCATAAAAGGGTATATTGAGGCTATGATGGATGGAACCATTCCTCCTGAAGACCATAAGAAATATTTGTCAATTGTTCTTTCTGAAGCAAACCGCCTGGAGAAATTAACTACCGGGCTTCGTGAACTTAACAGCTGGAATACCACCGGCCCTGAACTTTTCTTAGAAGAGTTTAATATGGAAAGTGTGATTGCTTCTACTGTAGAAACTTTCCAGGGCAGTTGCGAAAAGAAAAATATTGAACTGATTATCCAGTTTCCTCCAAAGCACTACAACGTGTATGCAGATAAAGGAAAAATAGAACAGGTTTTATATAATCTTTTAGATAATGCCATTAAATTTAGTAACCCTTCCTCTAAAATTGTTATTCGTCTGTATAATAAAGGGGATAAGCAATACTGCTCCGTAAAGGATTTTGGCATGGGTATTCCCAGCGGCAGCATTGATAAAATATGGCAGCGTTTTTACAAAACCGACTTATCCCGTGGTCGTGACAAAACCGGTTCCGGTATTGGTCTTTCCATTGTAAAGGAAATTATCCGTGCCCATAATGAAAACATAGACGTTATCAGTACCGAGGGAGTTGGTACGGAATTTGTTTTTTCCATAAAACATGCCAAATCTAAAACCCTATAGAATTTTATTTTGCCGGGGAACTGTCAGTTTTATGCAGACTGACGTATTTCCCGGCTTATTTGTGCAATAAATTCAGAATTTGTAGGTCTGCCTTTCTTATAGCGTACACTATATTTGTCTTTGCTTCCATTATTATATGCATCCTCTACTGACCATGCCACCTCTATGGCATGACGTATGGCCTTCTCCACCCTTTGTGGCGTTGAATTATGTTTTTTGGCAACATCAGGATATAAAACCTTTGTAACACCTTCTAATGCATCTTCATTACTTATTACCTCCTTAACAGCGGTAATCATATATCTGTATCCCTTAAGTCTTGCAGGGACGCCTATTTCATTTAATTTATTTGATATAATTGTATCCATTCGTGGAATCGTACCTGATTTGGCACATATTGATAAGTCGTCCGTATTATAATCCGGCATGCTTTTATTTTCTTTTAAGATTTCATTCATCCTCAAATAAACCTTTTTAATCTTTTCAGCCATAATATTGCAATCAAAAGGTTTCATTATTACATAATTAACACCCCTGTTTAAAGCCTCACTAATTAATATATCCTTATTTATGGATGTAATAATAATATACATTGTTTTAGAATTTTTAGCTGACTGCTGCATTTTTTCCAATAACGTGTACCCATCGTACACCGGCAACAATAATTCAAACAGAACTATGTCCGGATTATAGTCAGTGTACAACTCATACGCTTCCCTTCCATTGTCAGTTTCACCTACAATTTCAATACTTTGATCATCCTTCAAAGCTTTAACTAACTGTCTTCTTACTTCATTTTGTGCATCTGCAATAAGCACTTTAAATTTTTTCATTTTTCAAACCTTTCTCTTTCATAGACATTATTTTTCAGTCATATTCACTTACATTCCGTGAATACTCTATTATCATAACCCCCGCACTAAAACAAGAAAAGTTCCTTTATGGCACCTGATTCTTATAAGTTGAACCACTAGTCGGTGCCATATATTACCCACCTTGACGTTTTTCGATTTTTTGCCTTATTTTATTTAGTGTTTTTAACACTATTATTTTTCTTCATCATTTTATTACATAGTGAAAAATTTATATTAAAATGCTAAATTTGTTAAATATTATGATGTTGCAATAAGTCATAAATTGTATTATTATATTGCTATAATCTTATTCAAAGGAGGCTTACAAAATGGCTTACAAAATTAACGACGGTTGTGTCGGTTGTGGTGCATGTGCAGGCGCTTGCCCAGTTGGCGCTATATCAGAAGCTGACGGAGTATTCGTTATAGATGCTGATTCATGTATCGAATGTGGAGCATGCACAGGTGCTTGCCCAACAGGATCAATCGAATTAGACGCTTAATTTAAAAACAAGCAGTTGCAAAACGATTATCGTATTGCAACTGCTTATTTTTTTCCCTGCCCCCGCATCACAGATGCGTTTACAAGTTTTTTTACTATCCTTACTGGGTTGTAACAGGATTTGTCTTTTCTCCAATATGTACCCTGTTTTTCTTTTCCTTTGACCCGAAAAAAAATCCCGGCTTTTTTTCTTTTTCTGAACCTGTTTTTTTCTGACTTTCCATTACTGTTTTTAATTGCTTTTTCTTACTCTTATCACTTTTCTTAAGCAAGAGCTTTTCTGCCTTTAATTTCTTCTTTCTTTCCCGTCTGCTCATTTGCTGTCTTGAGCGCATAACTTCGTCTAATTTTTTATAACGCTCTTCTTCTTTTTCGTCCTGAATCCGCATAAGATAATTCATTTCCTTTAAAACAGTTTCGCTTACGTGACCGCTTACTTCCTTTCCCAGTTGTGCCGTCTGCTGTTTCATTGCCTTAGCTACTACCTTGTCCATTATTTCCTGAAACTGCTCCATTTTACTTCCTGAAGGCTCTGAAACCTCCAGCCTTCTGTTTTGCTGCATTGCCGGTGTCATTACCATTCCCTTGTTTCCATCCTGCCTGTCCGGGTCGGTAAGCATCATTTTAATGGTTCTTAAGCTATAACCCTGATCCTTTAAATCTCTAACGTTTTTTAATAAATTAATATGATTTTCCGTATAATAGCGATGCCCCATTTCGTTTCTTGGAATTGACACATTAAGTTCTTCCTCCCAATATCTTAAAACATGAGATTCTACTCCCAGCATTTTAGATGCATCTGATATAATATATCTCTTTTCCCCCATCTCATCCTCCTAAAAAATAAAATTAAACATTTTCCATGCTGTCTGCCCTAAAGATTCATTCCAGCAATTTTGCGGGCAAATTGCATACTTTTTATTAAACACAAATAAATTATAAATCCATTATATTCCCCCTTCAATACGTTCATTACCGCAAATATTGTAACCTTTTGCGGTAGTGTCGAGGAGGGCAGAAAAAAGGAGCTTAAAGCCAATGCCACTGACCTTAGAGATATTTTTCATAAAACATATCTATTCTTCACTGTTCCTTACAAAATCATACGTTACTTTCACTTTCTTAACGTTTTTTAATTTTGATTTCTTTGATTCAATAATATATGTGTTTGCTCCATATATGACCACGGCAGTTTTATATTGTCCCTCTTCCAACAAATCTCTTTTTTCAACATTTAAAGTGACCTTTTTGTCTTTTTTAGTTATAGAAAGAAGTTTATAACTAAAAAAATTTAAGTCAATATTTTCTGTTGCGAAAATCAATGCCTTCTTCTTAAAATATGATTTTTTGTATTTATTGAGCTTTTTTATATATTTTTTAGGATTATTATAATTTTTCTTTATGTATTTTTTTAATTTTACCAAATCTTTATATGATCTTATAATTTTCTTATAACTATTCTTATTGTTCGTATCAGAGTATTTACCGGATACACCAATTTTCTTACAAATATAGCCATCTACATTTGCCGCTTTAACATTTACAGAACAGATTGATAAAACTGTCAATATAACCACAAAATATTTTAATCCCTTTTTCATATATTTAACCTCGTAATCTCCTCTTTCAACTTATAATTTCCTGAATTTTTCATAGTTAAAATAATATTTCATCCACGACAAATTAACATAATCCCTACCCAATTCCTGCATCTGAAACTTCATTAAACTTTGTTACTTAATACTGAATATGCGTAAGGTTTTTTCATTGTATCTTAAAAGTCAATTCGTGTCAATTTTTCACTAGCCTTTTGTTTTTCCGGTGAATTTTTTTAATAAATGTTTAAACATAACCAAAAAAGTTGTACTATAACAATTATAATTTGCTACAGTACAACTCCCAATGATTTCTATAAATAGTCCCCTAAATACATTAAATTTGTTCTTCTGCCTGTTCGGCATCTTCAAATTTTGTAAACTGTGGTAACCAGACTAACTGAACCTCACCTACAGGGCCGTTTCTTTGTTTAGCAACATTTAAAATAATCCTATTTCTGTCTTCTTCCTTCTTTTCCTTATCATAATATCTTGACATAAGCATTACAACGTCGGCATCCTGCTCAATAGAACCGGATTCACGTAGGTCAGCCATAATAGGTTTTCTGTCTTCACGGGTTTCAGATGCACGGTTAAGCTGCGACAGTGCAATAACTGGCACATTTAACTCTCTTGCAATACCTTTAAGAGTTCTTGAAATTTCCGCAATTTCCTGCTCACGGCTTCCGTGAGGTGTATTAGTAGTCATTAACTGCAGGTAGTCCACTATAACCAACTGTATGTCTTTTTCCAGCTTGAACTTTCTGCACTTTGAACGCATCTCACCAATACTGATACCCGGTGTATCATCTATAATAATATTAGAATTTCCAATAATATTAGCAGACTCAACTATGTTAGCCCACTCATTATCACTTAAATCACCAATACGTATTTTCTGAGAGCTAACCATCGAATTCTGGGAAAGAATACGGTTAATAAGCTGCTCGCTGGACATTTCCAAACTAAAAATGGCTACAGGAATATTGTGCTTAACAGCAACTGTTTCCGTTACATTTAACACAAACGCCGTTTTACCTACTGACGGACGGGCTGCAATTAGAATTAAGTCTGACGGCTGCAAACCGGATAGCTGTGTATCAAGTTTCCTGAAACCGGTTTCAATACCTGTAATGGTGCCCTTGGTCTGGGCTGCCTGTTCTATCTTGTCAAAAACATTTAATACTATCTGTCTTACCGGCACATAATCCCCGGTATTACCTGTCTGTAACAGTGAAAAAATATCTCTTTCCGTCTCTTCTAATATGGCATCAAGAGGTTTATTTCCTGTATAACACGTATTTGCTATTTTTTCATTTGCCCTGATTAAATTTCTCATAACGGCTTTCTCATAGACAATCTCAGCATATTGTCTGATATTAGCTGATGTAGGAACCATATCAAGAATATTTCTGATAAAGTCAATACTTATTACCTCTGAAGGAACCTCCATTTCCTCTAACTTATTTTTGATAGTTACAAGGTCACATTCTTTTCCTTCATTAAAAATTTCAACCATTGCCTTAAACAATGAACCGTATTGTTTATTGTAGAAATCTGCATCAGAGAGTTTTTCCATTGCAATGGGGATAGCCTCCGAATCCATAATCATAGAGCCGATTACAGCCTGCTCCGCCTCATTGCTGTGGGGCATTATCCTTTTAACAACTGCCTCTTCCATTAATTTTACCTCTGCATGTAATCTAAATTATTTTGCCACTACTTTAACTGCCAAAGTACCTGTAACATCCTTGTGAAGCTTAATGTTTACATTGTATGTTCCAAGAGACTTAATGGCATCAGGAATAACAATTTTTTTCTTATCAATGTCCATGTTAAGCTGTTTCTTTGCTTCAAGGGCGATTTCCTTGCTGGAAATTGAACCAAATACCTTTCCTTCAACTCCTGCCTGGATTCTTACGATAATGGACTTATTTTTAAGGTCTTCAGCTAAAGCTTTAGCTGCCTCTAATTTTTCCTTTGCTACCTTTTCTTCGTTCTGTTTATGAAGCTTTAAATCGTTAAGATTCTTCCCTGTAGCTTCAAGTCCTAAATTTTTCTTTAAAATAAAATTTCTGGCATAACCGTCGTTTACTTCTACTATCTGACCCTTTTTACCAAGAGTTTTAACATCTTCTAATAAAATAACTTTCATTATATGTCACCCTCCTCTAATTTTCTTTCTATAATATCTTTTAAATGTTCAATGACTTCCTCTACGCTGCTATCCCTAACCTGGGCTCCTGCTAAGTTCATATGTCCGCCACCACCAAATTCTTCCATAATAACCTGTACGTTTACTTTATCTACGGAACGGGCGCTAATATATATCTGGTCTCCATAAGGAGTAAACACAAAGGATGCTTTTATATCCTTTATATTTAAAAGTTCATTTGCTGCCTGAGCCCCAACGACAGTAGGCGAAGATACATCCTGTGCGTTACATACGGATATGGCATATTCATCCATAAATACTTCCGTATTTTCAATGGCTTTGGCTTTTGCCTTATAATCATTTAAATCATCTCTGAACATTCTGCGAACCTTTGTAATGTCGGCTCCATTTTTCTTTAAATAAGCTGCTGCCTCAAAAGTTCTTACACCGGTTCTGTTTATGAAATTGTTGGTATCAATCATAATACCGCCGTAAATTGCTTCTGCCTCTAGCTTGGTAAGCTTAACTGTTTCGTTAATATATTGCATAATCTCTACAACCATTTCACATGTAGAAGATGATGATAATTCAATATAAGATAACTGTGCATTGTCAATAACGTCCGTACTTTGTCTGTGATGGTCAAATACCAAAAGACACTGGGAACGTCTTACCAATTCAGGATATTCCGTATAATTTGCCCTGCTTACATCCACCACAATTAAGGCATCATTTTTAGTCATTTTAATGGCTGCTTCCTGACCTGTAATAAACATATCCTCGTCGTATATTTCCATTTCCTTAAAAGCTTCTACTAGCGGAACAACACTGCTGCTTACCTCACCTAATACAATGTGGGCATCTTTTCCTATGGTTTTTGCAATTCTGTAAAATCCAATAGATGCTCCAAAGGAATCATTGTCCCCAATGTGGTGTCCCATAATGTATATGGTTTCCTTTGTTTCAATTAAATCACGAAAGGCTGTTGCCTTAACTCTTGATTTAACCTTTGTATTTTTTTCAACGGACTTTGTTTTTCCACCGTAATAATAAACCTTGTTGCCATCCTTCAATACCGCCTGGTCGCCGCCACGACCTAATGCCATGTCAATGGCAGTTCCTGCCAGGTCATAATTTTCAACCAATGTACTGCTTCCCATACCTATACCAATACTTATGGTAATTGGAAGCCCGTTTCCAATATTAACCGTCTTAACCTCGTCTAATACTGAAAATTTATTTGTCTGCATTTTACTTATATACTTTGTCTTGAAAATAACGAAATACTTATCGTTTTCCAGTTTTCGCACAATTCCGTCATACTGGGCAAAATATTTATTAATTTTTCTGTCAATAAGAGCAACCAAAAGTGTTCTTCTTGTTGCCTCAATACTTTGAAGCACCTCGTCGTAATTATCAATATATATATGTCCTGTAACTAAACGTTCTTCCCTGTTTTCCTTAGTCAGCTGTCTTACGTGGGTTTCATCAAACATATACATGGAAATAAGGGTTCCGCTACTTTCAGACAAAGCCGCAAGAGGACTTTCCTCACTGTTTCTCATATCAAACAGCTTAAGAACTACTCTGTATTCTCCCTGTTCCATTTCCACGTCAAATTCATTTCTTCCACTTTCGTCAAACTCTAAATATTCCGGTTTAAAGCTTTCAAAAAGTGCCATTGCAGATTTGCTTCTTACATCTTTTCCCTTAAAAATATTTTCCATCTCAATATTAGTCCATAAAATCTTTCCATCCATGTCTAAAAGACTATAGGGAATTTCCATTTCACGAAGCATATGCCTTTGAACCTGACTGTAATCAGCCCCAAATTCCACCAGCATTTTCGTTATATTAGGTTTAAATCCTAAATATGCAATAACCGTTAAAACTAAATATACACCCTCGGCTAATGCCATAAAAATTCCGGCTTTAATATCCACTGCAAACATTACCACAGTAATAATTAACCAAAATGCATTGTAATAAGCCGGCCACTTAAGGTATTGCTTCATCTGACCCTTCAGTCGTAATCCTTTTCTTTTCTCTTTCATGGTTTCCTTATCCATATATCGCTCCATCACGCCTGTTTAACGCAGTTTACAATATTTTTTAAGATATTTGTAATATATTTTACGTCTCTTAATGCCTCTTAGTATACCATTTTTCCGTAAATAATAAAAGCATATAGTTTTGCAGGTGCAACTTATCCCTTTTCTAATTTACTTTTTTATGTTTTTGTCTTAAAATAATGCTGTAAATTAAGATTATGAACGGAGATTATTTATGTTTAGAGTTTGGGCAAGAACCTTTAAAAGTAACAAAATGCTTAAAAGCACCACAATAGAACTGGATATTCCTAACGAAACAAGAACTCACAAAGTGTTTATGGCACTGGAGCAGGTTTGTGAGGAATTTGATTTAAGCAATCCTATCTGGCTGGATACAAATATTAATGAATTTAAACGTATCGCCCGCACAAGGTTTTATTCTGACAGTTTTGTTGAAACTATAGATTTTGATTATTTGGATTTTTACGTTATAGAAGAGGATGATGTTTAGTACTTACATCACCGTAAATACTAAACATATCCTAAAACTAATTTTCACATCAAATATTTAGCTTTCCACTTTTGTCTTGTCTTTTCCGTTATTTTTTTCTTCCATTTTCCTTAGAATTATTTCCCCTTTTTTCTGCATATACACTGCTATTGCTTCTTTAAGTAATTCCTCTGAAATCATATCCTTCATCTCTTTACACCTCACTTATTTTTCTTAAGAGAACTTTTTTGGCATATATAGTACACTATATATAAATCTCTCTATATATACCAACGTGTGAAAAAGCATTTCGGAACAAAACTTTTTTATTTTCGTTGTTTTGCACAAATTTAGTTTTCTTTTTTGTACATTTATTCCCTACTTAGACATTGTTTTGCAAAAGGAATATGTAAACGTTCTTCTTTGGGTAAACTGTCCCATAACACTATTTTTCATTGCTGTTTCATGCATATATTTTAAAGCATCCTTTGCATTATTAAATTTTACCTTTCCCTCATAATGCTTTATACACTCATCAGTTATGGCTCTTGCGTTTTTAGGATTTTGCCAGAACAAATCGCAGAAATAGGCAATTAACCGGCTGTTGGTAAGTCCATATTCACTGCGGGCAACATTTATTCTTACTGCCACATCTGACTGAACCTGTGATTTTTGTACTTCTATGCCAAAACTGCTGCCTAAAAGTGCCTTCACTGCCACTAATTCTTCCTCACTAAAGCTTCTGGCACCATTTTCCCAGCTATCTCCTGACAAAATATCCGAGTATAACTTATCAGCCTTTTTCTTTTGTTTCTTTTTAGAGCCGGTAAAGGAGTTGTTAATTATATCTCTCGCCTCCTCTACATTAGTGGCACATATTCTTTTAAGCAGATTATGGGCTCTTTCCCCATACCACTGCCATGCCCCTACTGTAATGGTCTTTTCTCCTTTAAACTGAGCCAAACCATTTCTGGCTGCCATATAGTTTCCCGACTCATTTTGTGCCAAAAGTGAAATAATGCTGTTGGTAAGTTCATCACTTCCGCTAAAAGAACCTACATTTATTACACTTTGAAGCTGAGCCTGATACTCTAACTCCTGTTCTTCTTTATAATCTTCATATTCTGACTTTGTCATTGCCGACTCTGCCACAATATCAATGGCTACGGAAGAAACCGGCACCCATCCTGTTATGGATTCCGTCCTTTGAACCCTGAGATATTTTTTATTATTGCTAAATCCGATAACCGGATATGAACGTCCTGAATATCCCATGCCTACAGCCACATCTTTTCCTTTAGCTTCACTTTTTAACGCCACATCTTTTGTAAATTTCGCCTCTATTAAATTGTCATCTAATAAAACCGTCTCCACATCGCTGTCCACCACAACATCTTTAACAGACACATATCCGGTAATTTTTCCTGACTTTATTTTATATTTCTTACCGTCCTGCTCAACAACCTTCATTATTCCTTTATCCGGCAGATAACCGATAACTTTTGACTTTTTATCTTTTGTTTTGTAGATTTTGGCACACTCATCGTCGTTGTCACTTAAATCAACTACACCCATATCAAATATTTTCTTTTTATATTTATCAATTTCAGATAATTTGGTTTTCTTTTTATTCTTTTTCTTAACCGTCTTCTTTTGAAGCTTTGTAACATTTAAATCTTTATTTAATACGCTGATATTATTTCCTATGGTTTCAATATTATTTTGTATATTTATTGCTCCTAAATCAGCTGCCGGTGTATCAGCAGATACACACAATGTTAAAATCATACCTAAAATTAACGCTTTTGCTCGCATTTTCCGTCCATCCTTTCAAATAAATTTCAAGGCTTTTGTTAGTCTTTCTATTCAACATTATCATTATATCACCGGTGACAAATACCACCAGTAATTTACCCTATATTTCATAGAATTTTAACAATTTTATATCTCCCCTATTTGTTTATATCCATTATCATCCAAATTTAGCATAATTACCCCACAGTTTTTCTGTAGCCCCCCCGACCAATATTCATCAATGCCGTGATTTAACACGTAGCACATAATGCCTTTATTCATTGCCCCATGTCCTGCAATCAGCACTCTGTTTAGCTTGTTTCTTTGTGGCTCAATAACCTGTTTCATAAACTCCTTTGTTCTATGACACACTTCCTCAAAGGATTCCCCGTTTTCAGGTGGAATGTAATGCCCCGGATCATCAAAAAACTTACAAAAAGAGTTGCTTTTGTCCTTTTTTAGCTGGTCTGCCTGCATTCCTTCATTTATTCCGAAATTAATTTCCCTTAATCTATCATCCTTTATAATAGGTATATTACGCTCTCCCTTAATAATGCATGCTGTTTCGTATGCACGGTTAAGAGGTGAACTGTAAATTACATCAAAATCCACATTTTCAAGCTGTTTTCCCCTTTCTCTTGCCTCATTTCGTCCTACTTCACTTAAATCAATATTCCTGTTTCCCTGAAGACGTTTTGATTTATTCCAAAGGGTTTCACCATGTCTTACAATATATATTTCCATTTATTTCTCCTTTAAATGCTTTTGCCTTATGAATTATAGCACTATGATCTTTTTACTTCAAACCGTGTTTATTGACAATATCCTATTTTTTACTTATAATCATTTAAAACCATTGTTATGGAGTGGATTTTTTTAAGACTTAGGTTTTATTTTCGCCACACAGCTTAATACAAGTTGTGTGGCTTTTATATTGTCAAAAAAGGAGAATTATAATGAATCAGACTTTTATGAAGGAAAAGCCGATTTTTCCACTGGTTTTATCCATGGCTTTGCCTATGACTATATCTATGCTTGTAAATGCCTTATATAATATAGTAGACAGTTATTTTGTTGCCAGTATCAGCGAAAGCGCAATGACTGCTTTGTCACTGGTTTATCCTATACAAAACATAGTAACCGCAGTAACTGTTGGCTTTGGTATTGGAATTAATGCCATGGTGGCTTTTTTTCTTGGGGCTGATAATAAGCATATGGCTAACCGTGCCACATCTCTTGGAATGCTGTGCAATTTTATTCACGGAATACTTTTAACTATTATCTGTATTTCCATAATGCCCGGCTATCTTGGGCTTTTTACGGAAGATGCAGGAGTAATTTCTCAGGGACTTACTTATTCCCACATTGTTTTTGCTTTTTCCGTACCTATATCCGTGTCTATTAGCTTTGAAAAAATTTTTCAGGCTGTTGGGCGTATGAAGGTTTCAATGGTATGCATGATGATTGGGTGTGTTGCTAATATTATTTTGGATCCGTTTTTTATATTTGGAATTGGATTTTTCCCAAAACTCGGGATTGAAGGTGCGGCTATTGCCACTGTAATAGGTCAGATTGCCACCCTTTTAGGATATGTTTTGGTTTATTTTTTAAGACCTATGCCTGTTAAAATCAGAATTTCTGATATGGGATTTGATTTAACATTATTAAAAAGATTATATGTTGTGGGATTTCCGGCAACTCTTAACTTGGCTCTGCCTTCACTTCAGGTATCTGTTCTTAACAGGATTCTTGCAGTCTACTCAGGCAGTTATGTTTTAGTTTTAGGTGCCTACTACAAGCTTCAGACATTTTTGTACCTTACGGCAAATGGTGTGGTGCAGGGAATGCGCCCTCTCATATCCTATAATTATGGTGCCGGTGAAAAGGTACGTGTCCAAAAGATTTTTAAAACAGCTCTTAGCATAATCATTGCCGTTATGGCTCTTGGAACCGTCCTTTGCCTGTGGATTCCTCAGTATCTTATTGGACTATTCTCCGACAATGAAGCCACCATTGAAATCGGTTGTACCGCTCTTCGCTTTATTAGTGCAGGATTTATTGTTTCTTCCCTGTCTATCACGGTATCCGGTTCCTTAGAAGCTTTGGGAAAGGGATTTTCTTCCCTTGTTATTTCAATGTTGAGATACATTGTAGTTATGTTAGGACTTGCTTTCATATTAAATCACTTCTATGGTACTTGCGGAGTTTGGGCAAGTTTCGGTGTCACAGAACTTATTACCGCCTTGTTCGCCTATGTTATCCACAAAAAAAGCGGATGCGGGGCAGTTAAGTGAGGTGGTTAACGTATATTCACATCGCTTTCTAGTGATAGAATATTGTCCTTAGGTGACAATATTCTATTATCATGAGTTGCCACAACCACCATTGAATTGTTTTCTGTATTTATCTGCCTTAATTCTCTCATGATTATCCGGGCATTATCAGCATCTAATGAAGCCGTTGGTTCATCTGCAATAATAACATCCGGATTATTTATAAGTGCCCTTGCCATTTCAACTCTTTGCTTTTCTCCACCAGACAATTTTTCCACAATAACATTTTTTAAGTTGCCAATTCCCAGTCTTTCCAGTAGTCCGAAAGCCTTGGTATAGGCGTTGCCATTCACCTTTCCACCAATATATATGGGCAATAACACATTGTCTAATACAGATAGCTTAGATATTAACATAGCTTCCTGATGTACATATCCTATTCTGGAATTTCTATATTTTAATATTTCTTTTTTATTTTTATATTTAATGGGACTTCCGTCAAAATAATAAACTCCCCTGTCCATTTTTTCCACAAGTCCGATTATATTCAATAACGTTGTCTTTCCTGTTCCGGAATCACCTACAATAAAGTTAATTTTCTCACTATCCAATTTCAGAGAATAATCACTAAAAATTTGTTTACTCCTAAAATAATCCACCTGATATTTTTTATACATATTGTGTATTTCAATCTTCATTTTCTTTTCCTTAATAAAATCTACTTTATTTTATGCAACATTAACATGGTATAAATTCCCTGTAGTACCATAATTATTGCAAACAATGAGCCAATTATTATATAGCGGCTTTCACTGTATAGTATTTTTTGAACTTCTCCATTATTTCTACTGTTGCACAAAATCTCTATTATAAAAACTATTCCAAAGGCAACTATGCACTGTAAAAGCATATCTAACATACATAATGCAAATATTTTTTTCTTAGACATTCCCAATGCATAAAACACTTTATATATTTCCAGATTTAAGTTATAAATCATTGCCGATATTAGAACAAAGCTATTAATGATTAATACCCCAAACATTAATATGTATATGCCTGATGTACTAAGTTTTTCTCTCATTTCATTGCTTGAGTTTCTTTTCACCTCTTCAAAGGATGTTATATCATAATTTGAAAAGGCTTTCCTTATATCCTGTTCATTTCCCTTTGCAATTAAAGATATAATTGAAACCTTTCCCGTAATACTTTTAGCCATCTCTTTACTATTTGTAATAAGGCAATTATTATCCATTTTCTCTAACATCAGCTGATAGTCCATTTGTTTTCCACCTGAATTAAGTTTTGCAAATACAAAATCCTTTTTTAATATTCCACTCACCTTGCCTTTAACCTGTGTGCCTGTACTTAATGTTATTTTTATTATATCTCCTATTTTATATTTGCGATTCCAATCATAGCCTAAAATAAACTGCTGTTTCTTTTTCCCTTCAAACCACATTCCATATTTCAGCTTATACCGGATTTTTTCCATGGTATCATTAACATATATCACAGTTACATACTCCCCATTTAGCTGTGCATTTCCCTGTAATTCATAACCTACCTCAATTCCGTACCTACCCTGAATATCCCTGCATTTCTTTGTCAATGTATTTACATCCTGTGATTCATTAACACAGTTTGATATATAGTACATATCACTATCATAGCGTATGCTTTCATTTATATTTTTTTGTTCCCAAAGATCAAATACTTCTCCCTTGATAAATAGCACAAATATTATTATCTGTATTATAAACAGAATTTTATATTTTCCGTTTACCTGTAATGTTTTTAAAAAAAGTGTCACTTTTTTTCTCCTTAATTTCTACTGCCCCAAACACACTTATTACCAAACCAAATGCCAGTGAATAAATCCCCCAAAAAACAGGCAACTCATAAATCACAAATTTAATAACCTGACTAATTGATATGAACCACCCTCTGGAAATCAGCAATATTCCAACAACCGTTCCTAAATAAGCTAACAGAAAAAACATCAATTCAAAAATGTAATAGCATAATATAATTTTTTTCTTTCCTGCACCATATTTGTAAAATATTTTAAATAAATTACAATTTCTTCCTGTATATTCCCCAAAAAATATCAGATAGCCTACTGCAAAAAGAATCAGTACAATTTGAATATTTATATTTATCACATTTTCTATTGTATATTCTCCCCAATAATAACAGGAAATAAAATATATACAAAAAATGCATATTAGTTGAAATGTCAGTAATGTTCTAAATAATATATTATTTTTTATTAATGTTTTAAAAAAAATTTTAACCATAATGTTGATATATAAATAATGAGGCTATAAATAGCCTCATTATTTATCAAAAAATTTTGCAATACCTTTCTCTATTTTTGTATTATTTAACAGATGAATAATCAATATCGATAATATTATTCCTATAAAATTCAAAATAACATCATCCACATCACATACTTTATTAGGAAATTTTGTGATTATATCTATAATATACTGTGTTATTTCTATAAAAACAATAGCCATAAAGCAATAAACAATGCATTTTCTGTAAGATTTTATAAAAAAAACATAATACAAAAAAAATACTAAAGGCATCAATAAGAGAATGTTTCCTCCCACCTGTACAGCAAAATTATGCACGCTTCCGACTCCCGTAATGGTCCTAAATGGTACGAAATTTGCGTAATTCATTTTCATCTTTTCCACCATATCATCACTCATTGCCCTATTAAACACGATTCTAACTGGTGTGTATACAACCTTAACTAAACATAAAATATATAATTCAAACAAAATCAAACCATATATGTTATACTTGTTTTTCTTTTTCAGTTTATATATTAATAATGTAATACACAGTATTAATATATATAATAGGGCAAAAATTTCTAAATGTAAATCAATTACTATCATTTAGACCTCCATGCCTATGGAGCATCCCATGTAAATGTAACTGTTCCCTCCACATGATATCTATACGGAGATGACAAATATACCCTGTAGGTAGCCTTTTCTTTTGTCGTAAATGTTACTGTTTTAAACTCGTGACTATTAACACTCTTGGACGAAATGTCAGCGCCCCCCCAACCATACCAACGTTTTTGTTCAACATAAATATCAATTGGACAATCATAACTTCTGACACAATTAGGTTGCATACCTACCTTTAATTTGCCTTTCTTTTTTATGTTCATTGACTTACTATAAACCCCCGCACTCATAGAGTATGTTGTTTTACGAATCTTTGTATCCGCAAACACAACCGTTGTTGACAAAACTGTTATAATCAGAATTGCCAACACTTGTTTTAAATGATGTTTCATATAGATAACCTCCATTCCTTTCAATTTTTTCTACATTTTTCCAATGTAAACATTCCTCCCATTTTACATTTATTTTTATATGAAGTCAAATATTTTTTACTTTTTCATCTTTTTTGCAAATATTAAAATTAACATTTTATTCTATATCAATTCGATTTTTAACTATATTTTTATTCCCACTTCATATTTTATAGTAGCCTTTATAAATATTATTACTGTCTGCACTCCCTTTGTTTTAATGGGATTTCTCTATTCTTGTTTTTATCATTGTTCGTGATATGTCTTTCGATTGGTGTAGTAATTGGTGTAGTAGAAAACTAGGTTTGTATCTCCCAAATTATGAGATTTTTATATTATTTAATTTGCTCAACTCCTGTTGTTTCTTTTCTTCGGTAACATGCGTATAGATATTCATTGTCGTTTTAATATCAGCATGCCCCATTATGGATTGGGTTGTTTTCACGTTTAAATCATTTTCACATAATCTTGTACAAAATGTATGTCGCATTATATGTGCAGAAAACTCTGGCATTTCTATTGCTTCTCTGTTTTCTTTTTCCGCCTTTTGTATTTCCTGCTCCTGCTCTCTTAATTCAATTATATTATTTGCATATATTGTCTGTCGCTCGCCTGTATCATCCGTAAAGCGATACATATACAGACCGTCTTTTCTTTGGCTTTCTCCTACTTTTAAAACTCTGCCCTTTGAATCTACTCGCTTTTTTCTTGCCATAGTTTTATATCCTTTCTGAAATTAGTTTGAAAGAATACTCACACTATGATAAGATTATTTCGTAGTGCAGAGTATTCTTATTTTGTACTAAGTCAATGGGTTAGTCATTCGCTTTGGTCGGGGAGTGACTAACTTTTTTATTTACCTAATAACAAGTTTATTCCCTGTCGTATGGCTTCGCCTTTGGTTATATTGTTTTTCTTGCAATACTCTTGTAATGCCTGTTCCGTTTTAATATCTAAACGGACGCTAAACCTTATATCCTTTTTTACGTCAGCACTTGCTTTCGGTCTGCCGACTTTTTGTGACACTATCTTTTCACTTCCTTTCTATTTTTGTCACACCTATATTGTAATATTTGTCACGCAAAAATTCAACTATGAATTTTAATCAATGTATGTATCTAAAACTTTGCTTGCTGTCGGAATATCGATTCTTACGGATTTTCCAAAACGCTTTATTGCTCCTGTTCCGTCAAGCAAATTCATAAGGGTATTTCTTCCAAGTTTGTAATAATCACAAGCCTGTGGAACTGTTGCATATTTTTCTATTGTATCTGAATAACTGCCTTTTCGCATAAATAGCACTTCCTTTCAATCATATTAAATATTATCGTAGCCTGTAAATTTTTATTTGTTTCAGTTCCTCATCTGATATGGCATGAAACTCTTCATCCCTATGCAGATATTTTTCAACAGAATCATATACGTCTAGCGTTCCATCTGCATGATAGTGGTGTACTTCATGAATCCTGCGTAGAAATGCCTGCCAAGATTCAGGACTGTTTTTTTGTACCTCTGAATACTGCATTTCCAAACTCCAATTAGATATTATGTAAACTCTGCTGTAGCAGGCAAATTTATTGCTGTACCTTGCAGGAAGTTCAATCGGATATATGTCACAGTAGTTGAGCATATCAGATATTTTTATACCCGACCTAAATTCGTCGAAGGCAATTACTTCCTGCGTTCCATAACCATCAAAAGGATGTAAATAGTCACTGACCCTGTACACATTGGAATTGCCGTGTTCGTCTAATACCCCTCGGGTTTTGCCAGTGCCTGTTGCACCATAGATATATATCACTTTTAAATCCAATCGTCTTTCATTCTTGTATTTTTCCGTTAACAGCATAGTTCGGACTTTATCCAGTTTGTCAATGTTCAAGATATAATCATTATTTATAGCCAAAATTTCAGCGTTTGAGTATCCGTTTTTTATCATCTCATAGAGTTCTTCCATGTCGGCTTTTTTACCTCTTTGTGTGGGAATCTCTCCCCATTCCTCAAAAGTACCTTCAACGCTTGTTTCTGCCTTGTTTGTTTCTGCCCATTTTCCTGTTTTCTTAATATATTCAACATTAGATTGAGCAGAGCCTTTGGCAATTTCAATATGTGCTTCATCAAAATTTTTCTTCACTTTCGACCAACGAACTCTAGAAGAAAAGACAACATAGATATGCGTATGATACGTACCCTGTCCCCCGATTTCATCAGCCATACAGAAATACTTTAAAGTGGTAAAATTCATAATCAGTGTTTCTTTTATCTTTTCGTGAGTATAACCATATTCAACAGGGTTATTGATTGTAAGTTGAAAGGCATTTCTCTGCACATTCTTTATGTTTTCCTGTTGCAATTTTTATCAACTCCTTTCCTTACATATAAACTAACACATTACTTCGTTTATTCAAATTTCAATGCTCACCCCTAAAAGTAGGAGAGTACAAAGCTTATTTTGTTCGATTTGTTCATTTGGTGCGAACAGGAATTTTGAACCTTAAAACCCTTCATTTATGGGGATTTTATTAATGATTTTATTTGTTTGTGCATGGCACGGTAGTATTTACCAGTTTTGCTAAGGAAGCTTTTCCTATTATCAGATATCGTACAAAGGACATTACATATATCACAAGAGAGAAATGTAAATGTGGCAGAACTCACGCACGTATTCACAGACTTATGGGACGTTCAGATGACATGCTTATTATCAAGGGTGTTAATGTTTATCCTTCACAGGTTGAAGAAGTTCTTATTAAACACGGTATGCCTGCTAACTATCAGCTTATTGTTGACCGTGTAAATAACAGCGACACAATGGAAGTTTTAGTTGAGATGACACCTGAAATGTTTTCTGATACAGTTAGCTCAATTGAATCCAAGGAGAAAGAAATTGTTGCTGCTCTTAAGAGCATGCTTGGCATTTATGCTAAAGTTAAATTGGTTGAACCAAAGTCAATTACACGTTCAGAAGGAAAAGCTGTCCGTGTTATAGATAAACGTAAAATTTAAGGAGGTTTTTATATGTATATTCATCAGATTTCAGTGTTCGTTGAAAACAAGCCGGGTAACATTGCAAACTTTACCAATTTTCTGGCTGAACACAAAATAGACATGCGAGCATTCCAGATTGCTGATTCAAGCGATTTTGGTATTATTCGTATTATTGTAGACGATTCTTTTAACACTCTTACTTTATTAAGAGACCATAATTGGGTATGTAATCTTGCACACGTCATTGGCGTAAAGCTTCCGGACGAGCCGGGTTCAATGTCTAAGGCAATGAATGTTATTGCTGCCAACGGATACAGCGTTGATTATGTTTATGCCTTCCTTGCAAGAGGCACAGACGATGCCCTTATGGTATTCCGTGTTAAGGACGAATACACAGACAAAGTCGCTTCATTATTGGTTAAGAACGGAATGAAAACTGTTGACCAGGAAGATTTGACTAAGATGTAGTTTAGACGTTGATATTATTATTGAGCTAAACGGCAAATGCCATTTAGCTCTTTTTTCGTAGCATTATAGCAATACAAAAAGCGCCCCTCTACCTAAAGGAACAGGGCGACTGCTACGGTTACCAGTTTTCCAAACCGCTCCATTGACAAAATTCTAAACTACAATTTTTCGACAGATGCGCCTGAAGAAAGCTAAACCCGACGATCACAAGACCGTCGGGTTTTTCGTTTTCTCACTATGTATTTACTTTATTTTTACATTTGTTCCGTCCAGGGATTTGTTTTATTTCGGAAGTTTTACTTCGCTCTGATCACTTTTTTAATCTGCGGTCCCTGACCATTGCTCTTATTTAATCCTGTATTCATATAAATGTTCAGCTTCTTACCAGTCTGTGCTCCCTTTGGCAGCCATACAGTGTAGCTTTTCTTATTGCCTTTTATCCATGTATCACCAATCCTCATACCGCCGATCTTCGGAACTTTCTTCTTCAATGTTACTTTTACTTTATATTTTGTCCATGTGTACGGTTTGTGGTAAATCGGTGGGTACCAGTAATCTCCACTCCAGTGTCCTGGAGATGTCCAGCCTCTTACTTTCACCTTTTTCTTCTGTACAATCTTAATAGACTTCACAGCCGGTTTTACTGCCGAACCAGTCTTCAATGTCACTACGTCAGACGGTGTACCGGTTGCTCCATTCGCATAAGCCTGCGTACGGAACTTATAAGTTGTCAACGGCTTCAGATTCTTTACTATAGTTGCTTTATAACAATTATAATCTTTCACCGTTTTTACAGTTGTCCACTTACCACCTTTGTAAATCTGAATTCTAGCATTTGTCCCCATCATCTTCGTGGATCCTACGGTTACTTTTGCATAATTATGATAAGTCACTACTGTAGGTTTTTTTAATTTCTCTACCGGTACATAAAGATTTGTTGTATAAGTCTTTCCATTCTTTGTTTTGAAGGTAAGCCAACTCTGTCTACCAGCTTTAATATTATAGATTGGAACTTCGCCATGAGCAACCTTGTTGCTGTTATAGTTCCATGTCTTTCCAGAAATATGATCGTATACTTCTACGATTTTATCATCGGAATTTGCAGGTACCGTCTCTGCAACGACTTTTATGTTTCCTAACTGTGATTTCTTTACTTCTTGATGAGAACATTTAATCTTCTCAGCCGAAATATAGTTATGTCCATTCAGATTAAAATCAAAAATTGCCGGGTAATAAGCACCCTTGCTAGTAGATATGCATACATAATATATTCCACGCGTTAGTACCTTTGCTCCAGGCTCCCACGCCTCTTTGCCATTGTATTGTGAGGATCCTTCGCTATAGATTTGATTATTATTAGAGTCATAGACACGAATGAACGTACGATTCTGTCCGAAATAAGTTGCTCTTTCTGTGTTAACAAGGTGGAAGCTTGGATCAATCACTGCTTTGTCTGCAACATTAAACTTGTACCAACGTTCATCTGTTCCCGTTCCTGTCAGACCTTCATAAAGACTGTACGGATGTCCGGATAACGGAATCTCATATGCTGTATCTTTTGTAAGACCAATCTCGTCTTCTTTGAATCCGATTTTTTGATCAATGAATTCTGCGGTGATAGTAATATCCGTATAAGCTGCTGCATTTCTTGTAAATTCCACTTCACAGGCCTTTTCTACCCACTGACACGGATATAAATAAAGTACATTTGCATCCTTTACTGCTGTAGCCATACGGCTGGCAACTTCATGACCGCCTATCCATAATTTCGTATGGTAATTCCGCATAGGAATATTGTGCGAAAATGTTACTTTCATCGGCCTCTGTGTATTATTTGTTACTTCAATATGCTGTTCAAGCCCATCTGTTCTCTCAAATTGTACTATTTGTGATCCTTCAGATTTAAATTCCACTGAGTGCGTAACAGATTCCGCTTTCACTCCAATATCAGTTGTGAACCAGCCACCTACAACCAGGGTGCATAGCAGCAATCCCTTCAGTAAATAGTTACCTATTCGTTTCGACTTTAATTTCCTCATAACTTGTCCCTCCTTCTTATCTTCTTTTAATAAGTTCCAGAATATCTTTTAAAAACGACACGATTTTTCTAGTTAAAGTATAACAAATGCATTCGTTTTTTACCCTGTACTCAAGGACAGGTTTTCGTTATTTTACTGAGAATTTCAATATGTAAACAAATATTTTCTGAACAAAGTGCGAATATTATTGAATTTTTTCCGGGCTACTCGGAATGATAAAGTTTTTATTTGTCACTGCGATTGCCAGCCGCGTCTTATTGGCATAACCGGTTTTTGACAAAATATTAGAGACATGGTATTTCACCGTCCTTACGGAAATGTTCATCCGCTCTGCGATCTCGCTGTACTCAAGCCCATCGCACACAAAGCGAAGCACTTCTATCTCTTTATTGGTAAATTCTGAACTATCCGCGAGACCAAGCTGTACGCTCGGTGTTTTATCTGGAAATACACTTTCCCCGTCCATCGTCCGATTGATCACATCAATCAATCGTTCAGGGCTAATATCCTTATACCAGAAGCTGTCTACTTTCGCCTCTCTTGCCCGCTGCAAATATCCGACTTCCACCATGGAAGTTACGATAATGATTTTTATATTTGGAAACTCTGCCTTTATTTCTGCTGCCGCTTCGATCCCATCTTTATTTCCGGCTGTGCATACGTCCATCAACACAAGGTCGATCCGCTGTCTTCTACATATAGCAAGGGCGACATCCGCCCCATTTACGCTTGCCGCAAACTCATAATTATTGCTCTCTGAGATGACCCTCTCCATATTTTCACGGGGCATTCTCTGATCCTCTACAATTAATACCTGTTTCATGCTCTCTCCTCTTGAAATGTAATCGTCAACGCAAAGTACGGAAATGACTGTATTCGCATTTCTCCACCATAGTCAAATACATGTCGGGAAATATTATACAATCCGCCTTTTGGAACGATCTCTTTATCCGGCGCTGCTCCATTATTTGTGATGCAAATGCTGTATTGATGATTTTCATTTTGCATCTTGATGGAGAGCTCTGTCGCACCGGCATGGCAGACGCCATTTGTCAGGCACTCGCGCATTGCAAGGATGCAGATACTAGCCAGTTCCTCTGACTCCGACAAATCTCCCACACACACCACTTCTACGCCAAGTGTCTTTGCATCCTGCAGAAATCTTTCAAAATCGCCTTCTTCCAGCGGATATTGGTTGTCGTTCCAGATTGCATTTACGGCGTGGCGAAATAAGCGCACCGCCTCTTTATCATCTGCATTCTCCTGTGTCAGACTCTGTCGGATCGCAGTCAGTCCGGCTCCCATCTGATCGTGAAGCTTTGTCTTTGCCGCAAGTACTTCTCGTTCACGTGTCAAGATTAACACATTATCCGACAGATAGCGGAGTTCTTTTGCTATTTCTTTTAACTGTTCGGTCTGCTTTGTCAGATTTATTTTTTCTTCATATTTTTTTGTAATATCCAGGAAAATAGCTTCTGTATAAGCCTTTCCTTTCCGGTCTGTCACTTCATTTTCCCGATAGCTCCATGCCTTCCCGTCAGGAAAAAGGTAGATTTCTTTGTTGTTAATCCGGCTCACGCCATAACGCTCACACAGGCACAGTGCCTCTTTTAATTCCTCTTGCTTTTGCAAATCTCTGTGAGCGATTGTTTGAAATAGGCGATACATCTGTTCATTGCAAAGTTTCACATATCCATCTTCTGTAAAATAACAGATTCCAATGGGCAATACATTCATCGCCTCTTTAATAGAATTCTGTCGGATTTTTTCTTTTCTTGTACGATGCAGCCAAAATCCTTCCCAGATAAGCAATCCATCGATCACACCGACGATGCACCACCAAATCCACAGTGAGACATCCGGCATTTGAAAATAAGCTGGTTTTCCTCGCTCTGCCTCGTAAGAATAGGCCAATGCATTTACAAGAAGAAACAAAAATACGAAGATTGCGATATTCATATGCCACTTTCGATTGTCGATCTTCATATCGTGGAAAACAAGAAGCAAGATCAAACTCGCCACGAGACTTAATAATATTGCCAGCATCAAAAATGTCTGCATTACGATTCACCTGCCTTTTCCACTGTAAATACAAATCGCCATATGCCATCTTCGCATGTGCAGGACTGTGCCATTTCTGAAAAACAGGCAAGATCGGTCTCGCTTTCGATCTCCATACAGAATAGAATATCTTCACTCTGACTGCGGAGCTTTATCCACACCGAAGCGCAGCTGTCTACACATTTTTCCACTACATTTTCAAAAAATTGATACATAACAACAGCATCTCTTACATAGATTTTCTCCCCTTCCGGGAATGAGCATGCGCAGTCAATATCTAACAATCGTAAACTGGAAAAGGATTCCTCTATACAGGCTTCCAGCTCGACGACGTCTGATACTTTTGATCTTTCTTCGATAAACTCTAGATTTCCGCGTCTTTTTATATATGTTCCAATGAGGCTGATTTTCACTAAAAGGATACGGCTTTTCTCCAGCTCTTCTTCCTCTTCGTAACGATTGAGCAATTCATTTAAAAGATTGATCTGTTTGGCAGTCTGTGTCTGCAGTTTGTCGAATAAGCGGTTTTTCTCACGCAGCATATTGATGGCTGCCTTCGTCTGATAATTTTCCTGCTCGATACAGTTACTTTCTTCGATCGTCTTTCTATTTTCTTCCATTCTCTCAAGAAGCTTAATAATGTCTTCCATATCTTCCTGCCAGAGAACATGACCGCCACGAATTGTTCGATTCTGGATCCGCGTCTTTTTATCGATCACCACATCCTTCTCCACCGCATCCTTCATCGTCTTTTTCGATAATGGCATTGCATTCGCAGACGCATAACAAACGTTGTAATTCTGATCCGTAATCTGAGCACCCAATGTACAGACTTCAAACAGTTGATCGTACCCAGTATTTGTCTGGATCAATCCGCAGCGCACACAGCTTTCCAGTATTCCAACGAAAAACAGACATAAGACAGCGGTAATGTCTCCGCCAATTTCCTGTACCCACGCCACACCGCTTATGAAGAGCACTGCATAGAGAACTGCAGCGCCGATCCCAAAAAGGGGAAGGTATTTCTTTTTCTGTGAATGCCTGCACTTGTAAATCATCAGAACAAAAGCAGTTAGAGCGCAGACTACTTCCCAAACCAACACCACATAATAGCCCCATCCGTATGTGTAATGACTATCTGACCACGCAGACCCTACCGGAAAAGAAAATACAAGCTGGTGCAAATCATTGGACAGCACAAGCAGAACTAAGACAGCTGTTGGAATATATACTCCTTTTAACCATTTAGGCAACCGATATTCTTCCGACTTTCCGAGAAAGAATGCTGCCTGCAATACTGCTACAGGAATGAACAACATCGGTATGTAATAGCTGTACCACAAGTAACGCGCGATCTGGTTATCCATTGTGAAAAAATATTTTGTCGTGCGCACAACAAACCAGAATATGATCAATTCTGCTATAAAAATCAATACATTCCGCACCGATTTCTGAATAACTCTTTTATAAATACTGATGCCCCATCCGATATATACTCCAACGTAGATCATTGTCCGCAGCATACCACATATAATGCGGAGCGAACTTATTTTTCCTAATCTGCGACAGAGCAATGCCGCGAGCATACATAGCAAAAAGAGCTGGATATTCAACTGTTCTCTGGATTCGTTTTTCTTTTTCATTAGCGTATTCAAATGTATTCCTTTACTGTATTATTCTATATTTTCTATCACTTCTATCTTACTATATTTGCACAGTTTCGACCATATGATAACGCATTTTATACCATCGCCATAACTACTGTTGACACGCTTCGACTTGTAACCGTTTCGATAATCATCGGATTCTGAACGTTGTGATTTTGAATACCCCAAATGGTCATCCATTTCAGCTTCCATCATTTCCTTGATTGTACCTCCAAGAAGATCTTTTAATGCATCCTGGATGTCTTCAGCTGTCTGGATGTCATATTCATCCAATAGCTGGTGGATGATGGCACGTTTGCCATCGGTCATTTGTACCTTGTGTACTTTTTTTCTTTCTCTTGCCATAATTAAGGCCTCCTATAATAATAAATTTTATCATAGAAGGCCTATTAATTATATTTAAATATTAAATTTACAGAAAAACTTTCACAAAAAGCCCCTCTACTTTCTTGAGCAGAAATGCGCTTTTTTGCTTTTTTCACTATTAACTTTTATTTAATTTTAACTTTATAAGCTTTAGACCAACTAGAATTTAAAACCTTTCCATTATATAACTGAGAATTCTGTACTCGCACATATAATTTTTTCTTTTTCTTCAACTTAGAGTTTGAAAGCGTGAAACTGCACTTCTTAACTTTCTTGTCCAGAATTTTCTTTTTGAAATTTTTAGTTGTTGAAACCTGAACTCTGTAACCATATGATGAAGCTACTTTTAAAATTTTAATCTTTACCTTTTTTGCTTTTTTCTTCTTGTTAGCTTTCAAAACCTTTGATGGCTGAACCTGTATCTTAGCAAAATGGATTGTGGCATTTTTAAGTTCCTTATTATTGTCACTTATTCTAATTTTTAGCCAGCCCTGCTTTGAGCCTCCATAATATATGTCCTTAAAATTTTTACAGCCTTTAAAAACTTCAAATGATATATTCTGAACATTCTCCGGTATGGTAATACTTTTTAGTTCTGAATTTGCAAATGCATCATAGTCAATTTCTTTTACTGATGTTGGCAATACTATGTTTTCTGCCGGCACATTGGCAAACATATATGAACCTATCAAGGTTACTTTTGAACCTATGTTAATTGTCTTTAAGTTCTTACATCCTGCAAAAACCGGGCTCACCGTTCCTTCGCAGTTTACGGCATTAAAATTAACTGTACTTAATGACTCGCAGTTTTTAAACGCTTCAAAACTTATACGTGTTATCCCTTCCGGTATTGTAACTTTGCTAATTTTCGAGTTCAAAAAAGCATCATAATCTATCCCTTTTACTTCATAACCATCTAATGTTGACGGTATTATAACATCTGTTGCGCTGCCTAAGTATTTTTCAATAGTTGCATCTCCACTACTTAAAGAATACTCATACTCCCCACTTCTAATATTTTCCGCTTTCACTGTTCCTGAAATCATTCCCACTAACATCAATGTTACTATGAATGTAAGCACAATCCCTACATATTCTTTTGATTTTTTCATAAAAAACTCCTTTATACCTTCCTTTGATAATATAATTCTGCTATGTCTCTTAATGGCTATAACATTTTTTTGCTTATAACTCAATATTTTTAAGTCTAATTAAATAAGGTATTATATGTGTTGGTTTTATAGGAGTTTCCTGCTCTGACAACACTGTTGTTCCACCAAAGTCTGCTCCACCACCTAAAATTGTTGTTTCTCCAAAATCGGCTGCTACATCTGCATATGATTTTCTCGGTTGCATAATCACATTCTGCTGTGCATTTTGTACCGATTGTACATACGAATTTTTATTTTATACAGGTGATTGTGGTGCAACACTGTCTTGCATCTTAGGTGTTTCCAATCCCGGCACTGAGAAATTAGCTCCAGGAACTGAAAATGGTGCCTGAGTATTGTTCTTGCTCTTTTTATTTACATTGTTACTTTTTTTAGCTCCACTGTTTTTTTCTTGTTTTTGCTGTCTATATTTCTCCTTGTTTTCCTTGCTATAGTGCATCAGTAAATGAAACATAGATATCTCTTTTTCATCTTTTCCCTTTTTTCCGACATTAGTTGCGCCTTGCGGTACATTCATTGCTGACACCGGAGGTTGTACTGGTGGTACAGATATTCTGTTATCGGGTATGTTCTGTCTTACAACAGGTTCTTTTTGTATCGAATTTACCTTCGGCTGTTGTACACTATTCGCATCAGTTCTATTAACTATCGGCTCAGCTTTTTGTGTCTGAGAAGAAATATTAGAATTTTGCTTTTGTACATTTATGTTTTGTTTTTTACTTGATTGTGTACTGACTGATTCTAACTGTATATCTGACAATAACTGTTTAAAATTATATACATTAAAAGATGAAGAACTGTTTAAAAAGTTCATCAGTTTAGCAACATAATCACAGTTTTCAGTCTGATCAAATTGATTTGAATATTGGGCGATACCTCTTTTTCTTTTTCAATTGGTGTAAAATTGGTGTACTAGGGTAAAAATAAGGCTCTCCCACTACTGGGAAAGCCTTTAAAAATCATTGTTTTACTCTACTGTGTATGGCATTAATGCGATATTTCTTGCTCTCTTAACAGCTGTTGTAAGAGCTCTCTGGTGTCTTGCACAGTTTCCTGTCATTCTTCTAGGAAGAATTTTACCTCTTTCAGACACGTATCTCTTTAATGTTGCTACATCTTTATAATCAATTGCTTTATTTTCATTTGCACAGAATGCACAAACTTTTTTTCTTCTACGACCGCCTCTTCTTCTCATTGGAGAATCTGGTCTCTCGCTCTTATTGTATGGCATTTTTTACCTCCTTAAATATTCTCTCTACTATATACTAGAGACTACTAAAAATTGAATGGTAAACCTGAATCATCCACATTATCAGGGATGTTCATAAATCCATCACCTGCAGGAGCTGTCGGTGCTGATGCTGCAGCAGGCTGCTGTGCCTGGAATCCTGCATTATCAGATGCTGCCTTACTCTCAGCAAATTCCTGATTTTCTACAACTACTTCTGTAGTGTATACTGTCTTACCATCCTTATCCTGATAGCTTCCTGTCTGAATACGACCCTCAGCTACTATTTTTGTTCCCTGATGGAAATACTTTTCTGCAAATTCACCACTTCTTCCAAATGCTACGCATCTGATAAAGTCTGCTGACTGCTCTCCATCTCTTTTAAATCTTCTGTCTACTGCTAATGTATATCTTGCAATAGCCAACTGTCCGTCACCAGATGTAGAATATCTGACTTCCGGATCACGGGTCAAACGACCCATTAATATAACCTTGTTCATATTATACCTCTCTTATGTCTCAAATTATGCTTCTACAGCGACACACATAAATCTGATAACATTTTCCATAATACGAAGCTGGCTTTCTATTCCGCTTGGAGCGTCTGTGTTATCAGTATCAAAAGTAATGAAGTAGTAATATGCTTCTGACATCTTCTGGATTTCGTAAGCTAATTTTTTCTTTCCAGCATCGTCAATGTTAGCAATAGTACCGCCGAATTTTTCAACAAGAGCTTTTACCTTCTCTAATTCAGCTGCTCTTCCTTCATCATCAAGTTTCGCACTAACAACAACTGTTAATTCATATTTGTTCATGCTTTTACCTCCTTCTGGTCTCTGGCTTTTTCCTTATGAAAAAGCAAGGATTATTAATATTTCACAAGTAGACATCATAACATAAAAAAGCCCTTATAGCAAGGGCTTTTTCCGGTTTATTTATTAAATTATTTATTAAATTTCCATTATTTACTGTAAATTTAACTTTCTTTTAAGCATAAAGTTTGTAATTGCAATATATACAGCAATCTGTATTATGGATAGCACTAAGGAAAATGTCATTAACGGTTGGAAAAACGCATCTCCCATATCGGCATTATTAAGTGCATCAAGATTGCTTCCAAAAATTGCCACCATGGCTACTGATGAAATTATCTGCATTATAAAGTAAATTATAAGGTAAGCCACAAAAGCTCCCAATACCTTATTTTTACCTAATGTCTGACCTATGCTAAAGCACGCATATCCCATAACAATAGCACTGTAACAGCCTAACAAAAGTACAAATATAAGCTCGACCACATATCCCGTATATCCAAATTCCTGCATTTCCTTAATACCAAGCTCAATGCCCTCTTTAACACTGTTTAAAATTTCATTGTGACCTAATCCTAAAATTGTAACCAGCAAAACAGCTACCACTGCACTAATAACCATCCATGCAAAACCTACTATGGATTTTCCGGCAATGTGCTCACCCATTCTTACCGGAAGAGTAAACGACAAATATCCTTCATCTTTAAGCATATTGTCATAAAATCTTTTTATTACCAGCACAAAGGAACCTAAGAATATAGCTATAATTCCCAACACAAAGGCGATAATAGTTACCATGGTAATCATATTTAAAACGGTATTATCCACTTTAAACACCGTCTGAACTTCTACTATACCTTTTAATATTAAAGTTATTACCAATACAACGCCATATAATGCAGCAAACATTCTGGCAGTTGACTTGAATTCATGTTTTATCAATTTTCCTAACATCTGAATACCTCCCTAAATACTTCATCCACTGATTTTCCGTATTCTTCTCTTATTTCATCTACTTTTTTGTGCATAACCAGTTCGCCGTTTTTTATCATTACCACATCATCTAAAACCTTTTCTATATCAGAAATTAAATGTGTTGAAATTATAACTGCCGCTTCCGGATTATAATTTGAAATAATAGTGTTTAATATGTAATCTCTGGCTGCCGGATCCACCCCACCAATTGGTTCATCTAAAAAGTATAATTTTGCCTGTCTGCTCATTACCAGAATAAGCTGTACCTTTTCCCTGGTTCCCTTAGACATGGTCTTTAATTTGTCATTAGGATTAATGTTAAGTTTTGAAAGCATATCATAGGCTCTGTTTTCCTCAAAGTCACTGTAGAAATCCTTGAAAAATTCAATAACATCTTTTACCTTGGAATGAACATCTAAGTAAGTTCTTTCCGGAAGGTAAGAAACTACCTTCTTTGTTTCAACTCCCACTTCCTTGCCATCAATATAAAGCTCACCGCCATTTTTAGTAAGTAGTCCGTTTGCCAGCTTTATAAGTGTAGTTTTCCCACTTCCGTTTGGTCCAAGAAGCCCTACAATCTGTCCACTCTCAATTTGTAAATTGAGTCCTTTTAATGCCTGATTTTTTCCATAATTTTTTCTCAAATCCTTACATTCAAATAAAATGCTCATTTGCTGTCTCCCTCCTTAATTATATCTATTATCTCCTCTTTTTTATATTTAAGTTCTGTCATTTTTTCCAGATATTCCGTGGTATATTCTTTTGCTCTGCTCTTTCTTATCTGGTTTAATATTTCCACATTATCTGTAACACATCTGCCTGATGTGCGATTGGTAATAATAAGACCTCTGCTTTCTAACTCAGTCATGGCTCTCTGCATGGTATTAGGATTCACCGATGCCTCTGCTGCCAGTTCCCTTACAGACGGTATCCTACTACCTGTTTCATATTCGCCTGTGACAATCTTCTGCTCAATCTGCTCTAAAATCTGTGCATATATGGGTCTGTCATTTCTAAATTCCCATGCCATTATTCTTCTCCTTTCTATATTATTGTATTAAGTGTTTAATACAATAATACATCTTAATTAGAATTTGTCAATAGTTTTAGCAAAATTAACTTTTTAACACTCATATCATGTTATTGTTTCCCAAAAAAAACGTAGAAGAAATTTAGATTCATGTCCTAAATATTTCCTCTACGTTTTTAAGTGTTTTTAAGCAGTCTTCTAAGCCGGTTGTCTCTCGGCAAGCTGCTTCTTTAATTCCTCTATTTCTTATTTGTCTAATCGGTTCTGCTTTTAATCCTCACATCACAGTATCTTTATTACATCTTATATTGATTATAATACATATGTTTTGTTATGTTGTCAACCTATTTTTATTTCATTTATATATTTTTTGTGTATTTGCATATTATAAAAAATAGGAACAGATTTGCAATTTTCAATATTCACGCAACTCTGTTCCTATTATCCTATCCTATTTATATTAACTTATAACTTTTTTCACGCTTTTCTCAAATGCTTTTCTGGGAATCATAACTATTCTGCCACATCCCCTGCATTTCAGTTTAAAATCCGCTCCTGTTCTTATAACCTCCCACTCATTTGTACCGCAGGGATGTCCTTTTTTTAAAGTGACTATATTTCCAATAACGTAATCCATTAATTTACCACTCTCCCAATTCCTACAATATATTTTGTATTGTTGCTGCTCATTGTCTGACCACCTTTTTCAACAACCTGTCCGTTTCCTGCGTACATTGCCACATGATATATATCAAGAGTACGTCCCGGGGTACTATATTTTACTGCATTATTGTAATCTCCATAAAAAATAAGGTCTCCCGGCTTCATATCATCAGTTCCTGTGTAACCAAAATAAATAATCTGATTTTTGCTGTACAGGTAATCAAACAACTCTCCTGCCGAATATGCCCATTTAGAACTGCCTAATTTTTTCTGGTAATTATTGTATGCCTTATATCCCTTCCAAACCAGCGCTGAACAGTCATAATATCCACTTTTCATTCTTTTTGCCTGACTGTACTTCCAATGATTTACTATATAATTAGCCCTGTCAATGATTGTCTGCATTCCTGTTGCAGAAACCTCTATTCGGAAGCTTTTTGTGTAATCTCCCAGCTTTACATCTATATATGTAACACCTGACCTTACACCTTTAACTGTTCCATCAGATTTAACCGTGGCAATCTTTCTGTTTCTTGATGTGTATTGCGGAGTGATACCCTCTGCTCCCGACACTGTTATTTTAGTTGTCTTTTTCTTTTGGATGCCTGCTGCACCACACGTTACTATTGCATTATATGTAACATATTTTATTTTTATGACTTTGCCATCTATTGTCACTTTAATGGTACCGCTTCCCTCGCTTAGACCTGTAACAGCCATTTTATCATGAAAAATCTGAACCGATGCCGCTTTTTCATTACTATTACTAACTGATATGGTGCTAAACTTGTTTAATCCTGTAAAAGTTACATATTGCTGTCTGTTATTTCCTACACCCTTTCCATAAAGTGTAAGTTTACTCTTGTCCGCGGCAGGAGTTGTTACAAAAACATAACTGGTATATTTACTTACTTTTCCCGACTTATTAGTAACCTTTGCCGTAACAATTGCGGTTCCTGCTTTTAATGTATTTGCATCTGTTGTTATCAGACTTCCATCTCTTTTTTGAGGCTTAGACAAAACCGTTTTGTCAGAAGAACTCCATACGCATTTTTTTATGTTATTCTCATTAATATTATCAATTTTAAAGGATATGGCTTTATTACTTACCCAACAGATATTATCATAAATAACCGTTCCTCTTTTAGTTATTCTTCTGATACCTGTTGCAGATTTATTATATATCCAGTCAGGGCTTGTAGCCTGCTCATCTGCTGATTGAACCTGTACAGTGCACTTTGAAAATGCTGTTGCGGTTTTTGCGGTAATAGTCACTGTTCCCGGATTAACTGCTGTTATAAGTCCATTATTGTCAACAGTTGCTATATTGTTGTTTTCTGATATATACGTTACCTTACTGTTTGTTTCTGCCACAAGATGAAAAGTATTATTTTCAACCAAAGTAACATTTTGTGAATTTAACTTAATTTGTCTGTCCGGATCCGGCACATTAATTTTGCAGGAATAGGTTTTATTTTTATATTTAACATATATAGTAGCATTACCTGCATTTACAGCCCTTACCGTACCTTTTTTAGAAACAACTACCGCATATTTATTAGTGGTCTTCCAGGTTATTTTTGCACCTTTCGGAGCATTTTTTAACCTTAACCTGGTTTTCTTTCCCTTAGTCAGCTCCATATTAGTGCTCGAAAGATGCACTGTGCTTTTTGCCTTTATATTTACTTTCGGCAAATATACGCTAAAGCTCATTACAATACACATTATTAGTGCTAAACTTTTTAAGAGTTTCTTATTCATTCTTAACATTATTAACCTTCTTCCATGATTGTATGTTTCTTATTGCTGTATCATCATTTGTGTCATAATATATTTCAATTTGCTGCCCCTGACTTATAAATACAAGAGTTTCATCATCAGCAAATTTTTCTTTATAAACATTGCCTTCCTTATCTGTAATGTACACATATGTTTCATCTGCCATATTTATATATTTTATTTCCTTAACCTCAATAAGGGCACTTTCATATATTTTTGACAAATCTTCCTGCTTATCAGATAAGTTTACACCATTTTCCCTAAGAAGTTTTCTATAGGTTGCAAGGGTATCCTTCTGCGTCAGCCCCGTTGCAACTATGCTATATTTTTTTACATCAACAAGGGCATACTGTTTTACCAGATTTCCCTTATCCTTTAATACCATAAAATAAGTTGGTCTTCCATCAATATTAATAAGGGACGGAAACGCCGCATCATATCCTAAATTCTGAACCTGTCCCTCTGCCGCTTCCATTGCAGAAAATTCTTCAGCACCTGCCACATTAAAGTAACTTGCCTTTCCGGTTCTGGCATTTACCATTACAAATCCTATGTTTGATGAGTCATCAATAACAGAGGTTACTCCTGTGTAAATCCACACATCATTGTCAATGACCTTGTATCCATAATCCGCCGTGGTTTTCTTACAATCCTTCTGTCCTATTATGCTGTTGATAAATCCATCTGCTAACATTCCATGCCAATTGTATTTAGTTTCAATTAAATCTCCATCATAAACTCTGTCAACCCACTGCGGAACTTCGTCTAATGAATACTTTTTGCATTCTCCTGTACACGGATTGCATATTACCACACCATTTACGTCATAACCTCCAAAAAGTCCTATTTTTGCAGTCATTGTAGGGCAGATATAATATGGATTTCCCTCTTCATCTACCTCAAAATAATATCCTTCAAATATTGCTGTTGGATATTTAAATCTTAAATGTCTTTGAAGATTATCATTAAACCATCCTGATGTTGTGTACTTAATAGCCTGTTTTAATTTAACATAATTAGCCTCAAATTTAACGGCGTCTACTAACACGTACCCCGGAATGCCGTTTTTTCTGTTATTAAACCACTTGAAAAATCCGGCATATTCTAAAGTTGCCACCTTCATCGGCTCGCCATTTAATGCAATCTGGCTGTAGTCTTCATTTATCTGATACTGGCTGACTACATCTGACAATGCACCTATTGCCCTTTGTCCCACTACTCTGGCACTTCCTGTATCCATAAGGGCAATGTCATTTATTGTTTCCGACGGTTTTATTATATTTTCAAATTTTGTATTTTCTATGTCCATTATGGAAGCATATCTTTTTGCGTTAAAAATTTTTGCCGATACAAGATTTCCTATTAGCACCGCCAACACACCTAACACTAAAATTATTCCTACAATTTTAGTGATTGCATTGTATTTTAATTTTATATTATTCTTTCCTTTGGTTTTAAATGTAAGAACAAAAAATACAAGGAGAAAGAATCCCTGAAACTCCCAAAATTCCATGGAATGGATATTAAACGCCGGAATCATTACATAAAATGCCACAAATTCTATTGCTATTGTTATTATTAGGCTTACAATTAATCTTTTTATATTGACTTTCCCCTTTACGGCAAAACTCTGGTTATACATAAAGTTGCTAAATATATTCATAAAAAACTCCTTATGATTTTCTTTCATTATGCAAAAGATTCCACATGAAAATTTATGTGAAATCTTTTGTGTCTGAAATGTCTTAAGTATTATAATACTCTCACATTCCTATTTTATAAATTTTACTTTCTTTTTCACAGTCCAGGTGCCATAATATTTCTTTTTACCCTTCACTATGTATGCCCTTGCTCTGACATAATATACTTTTTTTGCCTTTAAAGCTTTTATGGTACAGCTTGTCTTCTTAATATTTTTAGTAATTGTTAATTTCTTGACAAATTTAGCTGAGGTAGATATCTGCACCTGATATCCTGAAACTTTTTTAACCTTTTTCAGGGATATTTTTGCCTTTTTGGCTTTTTTCTGTTTAACAGCTTTTTTTATTGCAGTCTTTCCCACCTTAACCTTTTGAGCAGCTGTCGTTGTAACTGACTTAGTTGTAGAAACAACCGTAGTCGGTTTTATCGTAACCGGCTCTGTTATAATAGGCTTAGTTGTCGGTGCCTGTGTTGATGCTTCTGACTCTGTTTCATCCTTTGTAGTTGGTGCCACTGTAACAGGTTCTGTTGTAACCGGCTCAATATCCTTTGTGGTCGGAACTACTGTAGGTGTAGTCTCCACTTCCCTGTAAATAGTTATTGATTTTTTTGCAACATTAATAACTCTTTTCGCTACTACAGACTGATTTCCATCAGCTGTTGATACCCAAAACTTTATTGTATACTTTCCTTCTTTATTAAATGTGACATGCACTTTCTGTTTTGTTGTATCCTTAAATACTATTTTTGAAGTAAACTGTTCCACATCATTCCACTTGCCATTTTCATAGTATTCAAATCCTGATACCGGGTAATCACCTGTTATTTCTATATGTCTTATTGCCTTTAATCCTACACTGTCTGATGGGTAATATGCTATTTCAAATTCCTTTGATGTTCCCAATTCATAATTACCTAAAAGCTTGTCATTTGTTATTCCCACATTCCATGGAGCATTATCATCTCCCCAGTTGCCATCACCTGCTGCCACAACAGGAATAGCCAGTGTAACCAATAAAGTAATTGTTAAAATAATTGCAATTATTCTATTCTTCATATACTTTCCTTTCATGATTGTTATTTGCCACAACTTCCTAATTTTATTTTATCTATGTTCACAATAGTAGTCAAGAAAAAAAGCACCCAGAAACTCTGAGTGCTTTCTCTAGAGGCGCAAACCAGATTTGAACTGGTGATCAGGGTGTTGCAGACCCGTGCCTTACCACTTGGCTATTGCGCCATATTTTTAGAACCACTTTATTATAACAAGGGTTCTTAATATCGTCAAGGCAATTTTGCAAATACAATTACATTTCGCCATAACGTCAATGACTCCAAGGGGATTTGAACCC
>ENA-OPBF01000152-OPBF01000152.1-human-gut-metagenome-genome-assembly--contig:-NODE-152-length-59120-cov-3.225430_pt1 | contig 59120 bp, 55 predicted proteins | sample MGYA00241067_ERZ501450 | MGnify/ENA primary metagenome ERZ501450 (study PRJEB25962, sample SAMEA2042516) | human gut metagenome | biome: human gut; feature: human-associated habitat; material: faeces... | reverse complement strand
CCAGCTACTCTACAATAAATAATATTATCTAGTAATTAAAATAATAAAAAACATAGTAATAGTTTGCTTGGAAGAGATAAGTGAAGCTAAGAATAGAAAATATGTTAAAAAATGTAATAAATAGAGTTGAAAAGAATAGATAGAGATGTTAGAATATAAGCATTAAATCTATTCTTTTTTAGTATAGATTTAATTCAAAAAATTTTTTTTCAAAGTTTTTAATCTAAAAATTTAATTTTAAATCTTACAATTTTTGAATTAAAAGAATTTTAAATCTAAGCAATAAGGAGGTGATAATATGGAAATTGAAGAAATGTTTAATAAAATGATGCAAGAAATGTCAGGTATGAGGCAAGATATTAAACAAATAAACAAAAGACTTGATAAAGTAGAAGAAAAAGTAGCAATGATAGATGTTATTATGGAGAAGGTAGAAAAGCTAGAAGAAAAAGTAGCGTTGATAGATGTTATTATGGAAAAAGTAGAAAAATTAGAAGAGAAAGTAGCGTTAATAGATGGACTAGTAGAAAAGACAAGTGTAATAGATTTCTTGGTTGAAAAAGCAAAAATGATAGATATTCTAATGGTAAAAACAGATAGAATAGAAAGAAAAGTTGATAGTATTGATAAAAAATTAGGAAGTACAATAAATTCAAATATAGCACAAATGCTTAATCAACAGTCAGATATGAATTATAAATTAGATAATATAGATAAAGACTTTGAGAAAAATGATTTTGAACACAAAAAATTTGACTATGAAATTGCAAATTTAAAAAGAAGATACATATAACAAAATCATTAATGCAAGAGTAATATAAATTTAAGATACTTTTATAAGAATAACCTTCTTATAAAAGTATTTTTATGTTATGTGATAGTATATGAAAATTTGATTAATTAGCTTTATTGTATAAGAAAATAAAACTATATTTATTGGTTATGTAAAAATAGGTAAAATATAAAATTCACCAAATAATTATATAAAATAAATTTTTAAAAAACTTGTAAAAAGATATATTAAATAGTATAATTATTTTGTTAAAAGATATGCAAAAAATAAAATAAAAATGGAAGAAGGATAAAAATGGCAAATAAAAAAGGAAATAAAAAGAGTACTGGACTAAAAGTATTTGGCATTATGGTATTAATATTAATAATAATTTTAATTGCAATTATTGGAGGAACATTTTGGTTTGTAAATAACAAATTATCAAAAATGCAAACAATAGATATAGATGAAAAAGAATTAAGTGTATCAACAGAAGCAGAGCAAAATTTATCAGATTATAGAAATATAGCATTATTTGGAATAGATAGTAGAGATAGCAGTTTAGGAAAAGGAAATAGAAGCGATTGTATAATAATAGCAAGTTTAAACAATAAAACAAAAGAAATAAAACTGATATCAGTATATAGAGATACTTTTATGAAAATTGAAGGACATGGGTTAGATAAGGTTACACATGCATATTCATATGGGGAAGCACCATTAGCTATAAAGACATTAAATGAAAACTTAGATTTGAATATAAAAGAATTTGTTACAGTAAACTTTGATGCAGTTGCAGATGCAGTAAATGCATTAGGTGGAGTTACAATAGATGTTGCACAAAATGAAATACAATATATTAATAACTATATTGGAGAAACCTCAAGGGTAACAGGGTTGAAAACTGAGAAAGTGACAAAACCGGGAAAACAAACTTTAAATGGAGTACAAGCAGTAGCATATTCAAGAATTAGATATACAGAAGGTGGAGATCAAAAAAGAGCAGAAAGAATGAGAACAGTTATAGAAGCTATGGTAGAAAAGATAAAAACAAAAAGTATTAGTGAAATAAACACATTTATTGACACAATGTTACCAGAGGTATATACAAATATAAAAGCAAGTGATATGTTTGCACTTTTACCAAGTTTAGCAAATATAAAAGTAACAGAAAGTATAGGTTGGCCATATGAAACAAAAGGAATTACATTAGATAGATGGTATGGAGTACCAACGACATTAGAAAGTAATGTAAAACAATTACATCAAAAAGCTTTTGGAGAAAATGAATATACTCCATCTGATAAAGTAAAAGAAATAAGTAACTCAATTATACAAAAAACGGGATATGGTAAATAAGAATTTAAGCGACAAATATAAATGGAGGTTATCTAATAGATATACTTCCATTTTGTAAGAAGAGGAAATAAAAATGCAAAAAAATGTATTAAGAGGAATTTTAATAATTTTATTATTATGTACTTTTTATATAATATTTGGTTTTTCTAGTCAAGATGGGGAAAAATCCGGAGGGATAAGTAAAAGAATTACAGATTTTATTTTAGAAAAAAGTTCAAAATATAATAGTTTAGAAGAAAATATAAAAGAACAAGTTAATGAAAGAACAGAGAGTGTAATAAGAAAATTGGCACATTTTTCAATATATACATTGGTGGGAATATTACTTATGGCGCTATTAAATACATATGAAAATATTAAAATAAAGTATCGAACTTATATAAGTATTATATTAGGAATACTATATGCGATTTCTGATGAAATACATCAAAGTTTTATACCAGGAAGAGGTCCAAAAATTACAGATGTATTTATTGATTCATTAGGTGTTTTCCTAGGAACAACCGTTATTTTACTAATAATAGAGATTATTAACAGAAATAAGGAGAAATGTCATAAAATGTCATGATATAAAGTGTTGAAATTTGAAGCTTTATTATGATATAATGAACAAGGATGGAAAGAGATTAGTAAAATAGGGGGGATTTAGGATGGAATTAAGAGAAAATGTATTATCTTGTGAAAAAGTGAATATAGAAGATTTAGAAATTACACCTATACTAGAAAAAAATACAACAGCATTTAAATTTGAAAAGACAATAAAAAGATTGACAGATATATTAGGTGGTGCAATTGGAGTATTGGCATTAGTTCCTTTAACAGTAATTATATGGATAGCAAATAGGGTAGTTAAAGATAAAGGACCAATATTTTATTCTCAAGACAGAATAGGACAAGATGGAAAAATATTTAAAATGTATAAATATCGTTCAATGATAGTAGGGGCAGATGAAAAATTAGAAAAATATTTAAAAGAAAATGATGAAGCTAGAGAAGAATATAAGAAATATAAAAAGTTAAAAAATGACCCAAGAATTACTATAATTGGTAGATTTTTAAGAAAGACAAGTTTAGATGAATTTCCACAATTTATAAATGTGTTGAAAGGCGACATGAGCTTGGTAGGACCACGACCATATTTGCCAAAAGAAAAAGAAGAAATGAATGGATTTTTTAAGTATATAACATCTTGTAAGCCTGGGATAACAGGATTTTGGCAGGTTAATGGGAGAAATGATGTTACATTTACAGATAGATTGAGTATGGATATGAATTATTATTATAATCAAAATTTGAAATTGGATATTAAATTATTAATAAAGACTTTAGTAAAAGTCTTTAAAAAAGAAGGAGCTATTTAATGAAAGATTCATTATTAAATAAGTTCTATTATCAAACTATAAGTAAAAGGTATTAGTTTGAATTTTGAAATAGTATTAAATAGTCAAATGAAAGTTTTAATTTGAAGGGAAATAGAACAAGAAATGAAAAAGAAAAAAATATGTCTTATTTCGTCATCTGGTGGACATTTTGAACAATTACTTATGTTGAAAAAATTATCAAAAAATAATGATATATTTATAGTCACAGAAAAAACTAAATATAATAAAAATGACAAGAAAATAAATTATTATGTTAATCAAGTAAATAGAAAAGAAATGCTATTTATAATAAAAATGGCATTTATATTTATAAAATCTTTATACATTTTTATTAAGGAAAAACCAGATGTAATTATTAGTACAGGAGTTTTAGCCTCTATACCAATGCTAATTATTGGTCATATAGCTAAAAGAAAAGTAATTTACATAGAATCATTTGCCAAAATATCTAGTCCTACTATGACAGGAAAGTTGGTATATAAATATAAACTAGCAGATAGATTTTATGTGCAATGGGAAAGTATGCTAAAATTTTATCCGAAGGCCATATTTAAAGGGGGAATATATTAATGATATTCGTAACAGTAGGCTCACAAAAATTCCAATTTAACAGACTATTAATAGAAATAGATAAGCTAATAGAAAATAAAAGTATTACTGAGAAGGTTTTTGCACAAATTGGAGTGAGTGAATATATACCTAAGAATTATGAATATAAAGATTTTACAACTCAAGATGAATTTTCTAAAAAGATAGATGAATCTAATTTGATTATAACTCATGGAGGGACAGGTGTTATAGTTAATGCATTAAAAAAAGGAAAAAAAGTTATTGCAATTCCAAGACTTTCAAAGTATGGAGAACATGTTGATGATCATCAAATACAATTAATAAAAGAGTTTGAAGAAATGAATTTTATAGAACCAGTTTATGAAATTGATGAATTGGGTAATGCTATAAGAGAAAGTAAAGAAAAAAATTATAATGTTTATGTTTCTAATACTGATAAAATTATAGAAGATATTGAGAAATTTATAGGAGAAGAGGAGTAAATTGAGGGAAATATTTAGAAAAATATATTATTTCATTATAAAAAAGTTACCAGATAAGTTAGTAATAAATATTGAAAATTTTATAACATATAAAAGATTTTTAAATAAGGAAAATCCAGAATATTTTGGAGAAAAGATACAATGGCTAAAATTATATGGTAATTTAGAAAAATATAATGATTATGTAGATAAATACAAAGTAAGAGAATTTGTAAGTAATGTGATTGGAGAAGAATATTTAATACCATTATTAGGTGCATATGATAAACCAGAAGAAATAGATTATGAAAAATTGCCTAATCAATTTGTATTGAAATTAAATCATGGTTCAGGATACAATATAATAGTTAAAGAAAAAAATAAGGAAAATATTAATAACATAAATAAAAAATTAAATAAGTGGATTAAAGAAGATTATTATAAAATAAAAAAAGAATATCAGTATAAAAATGTAAAAAAGAAGATAGTATGTGAAAAATATATTAATGATTCTAAAGGAGAATTACTAGACTATAAATTTTTTTGTTTTAATGGAAAACCAGAGTTTGTAAAAGTTGATTTTGATAGATTCCAAAATCATAAAGTAAACTTTTATAATAGTAATTGGGAACTTTTAAATTTACAAGAAACAGGATGGGGAAATAATAAAAATAAAGTTGATAAACCAAAGAATTTTAGTGAAATGTTAGAAATTGCAAGAAAACTATCAACAAAATTTCAATTTGTAAGAGTTGATTTATACAATGTAGATGGAAAAATTTATTTTGGAGAATTAACATTTACTCCAGCGTCGGGAAAACATTCATTTACTCCGCTAGAAAAAGATAGAGAAATCGCAGAAAGGATAATTTTATAAAATGGAAAAATTAAAAGTTCTTATGCTTGGTCCAGCTAGGGATGTTAAAGGTGGAATGACTTCTGTTATAGATAACTATTTTGAATATGGATTGGATAAAAAAGTTGATTTGAAATACATTGAAACAGTAAATGATAAAAATAAATTTTCTAAATTATTAAAAGAAATAAAGGGAAAATGTGAATTTTTACATGAAATTCCTAAAAGTGATATAGTGCATATTCATATGGCTTCAAGACGAAGCACATTTAGGAAGATTAAATATATAAAATTATCAAAGAAATACAATAAAAAAGTTGTTTTGCATATTCATGGAGCAGAGTTCAAAATATTTTTTGATAATGAATGTAGTGAAAAACAAAAAAAATATATAAAAGATAATTTGAATTTGGTTGATAAAGTAATAGTATTGTCTGAAGAGTGGAAAGATTATTTTAAAAATATAGTTAATGAAGAAAAAATTGAAATTATATATAACTCTATTATGATACCAGAGAACTTTGAAAAAAACATTGACAGTAAGAAAATTTTATTTTTAGGAAGATTTGGAAAGAGAAAAGGCATATATGATTTAATTGATGTTATAGAACAAATTTGCAAAATATATCCAGAAACAAAGCTATTTGCTGGTGGAGATGGAGAAATAGAACAAGTAAAAAAAGTAATTGAGGATAAGCATTTAGAAAATAATATTACTATTATAGGATGGGTAACAGGAAAGAAAAAAGAAAAATATTTAAGAGAATGTTCTTATTATGTATTGCCATCATATAACGAAGGAATGCCAATGTCTCTAATTGAAGGTATGGCTTATAAAAATATTTCAATTTCAACAAATGTTGGAGGTATTCCAAAAGTTATAGTGAATAATCAAAATGGAATACTTATAAATGCAGGAAATAAAGAAGAATTGTATAATTCTATAAAAACAACATTTGAGAATAAAGAATTAAGAAAAAAATTATCTGAAAATGCTAGAAAAACAATAGAAAAAAAATTTAATATAAACAATAATATAGAAAAGTTATTAGAAGTTTATTATAAATTATAAAGATAGGGTGTTAAAACAATGAAAAAAGTTAGTTATTATAGATTATTTATTTATATGTTGTTGTTAAATTCATTTGTTTCACTTACATATAATATATATCCATCAAACTTAAATGTTGGAAAAATTGTTGGGGCAATTTTAGTAATTATACTAATGGCAATATATGTAAAAACATTAAAGAAAAGAGACATATTTTATTTATTATTTATATTTATATTTGATGCATTAACAATTTTTAGAATAAAAGATACTTCTGTTGATATAGAAAATATTATGTTTTTTACATCAACAACTATGATTTTATGGAAATTTTCTGAATTATCTGTAAGAGAAAAAATGAAAAGTGAATTTGATAAAATTTCAGATAAAGTATTAAAAATAGCTAATGTACTGCTTGGAATTTCAATTATAAGTTTATTATTTAGTAGTTCATGGGTGGTGGTAAACGGACAAAGAGTATTTACTGGATTTTGTGATTCTGGCCATAAAATGGCAGGAAATTTATGCTTTTTAAGTTCGATTTATTTTTTATATTTTATCAATAAAAATATGAAAATAAGAGATTTATTTTATTTTGCAATAATTTTTATCATAATATTATCAACTGGAAGTAGAACATATTTAATATCATATTTTATAATAATGTTATTATTGTATTTGAAGAAACTAAAACAATATAGCATTGTAAAATTATTTATGCCATTTATAGTAGTTTGTGGCATATATTTATTTATAAATAGTTCAATATTTGCAAGATTTTTTCTTATGGGAGAAAATCAATATATTTCTAAAAATTTTTGGGAAGCAACAAGTAGTGGGAGATTAATATGGTGGAAAATTGATTTAGAGGCATTTTCTAATTTTGATATTGTAAACAAGATATTTGGAAAAGGTTTTACATATTTATATGACTTAAATTTGGTTGAGTATGGATTACGAATATCAGCACATAATGATTTCTTAACTTTATTAATATCTACTGGTTGGTTTGGATTATTAGGATATTTAATAATTTTAAAAAGTTGGTTCTTCAAAAAAAATTATAATAAAAGAAAACTAAGCGATATAATCTTTACCATATTATTATTTATAGTTAATGCAATGATAAGTGGAGTATATGGAGCTCAACAATATATATTTTGCAATTTAATAATTAGTCTTGTTTTATTAGGAGATAATAAAAAGGAGAAGGGGAAAAAGAAAAATGAGTTATATAATATCAGATAAGGAATCAAGATTAATAAATGTTATCAAATTATTAAGTATAGTATTGGTTTTGTATATTCATGCTTTTTCAGGTATAGAATATGGCTTTCAAAATGATAATTTTTTCTTTAATGTTGTTCAAATAATAGAGTATGTTATTGCTCAAGTAATTGCAAGAGCAGGGGTTCCATTGTTTTTTCTAATATCATCATTATTGTTATATAGAAAAAACTTTACCTTTAAAGAAAATTTTAAAAAGAAGGTAAAAAGAATATTAATTCCATATATAATTGTAAATACAATATGGATAATAATATTTGCAGTATTTCAAAACATAGAATTTTTTAAAGTGTTTTTTAATAATGAAGGAAATAACATAAAGAACTGGAATATGATGGATTGGATTGATGCATATATACCTATGTTTAATAGAGTAAAGCCATTTGTATATCCACTATGGTTTTTAAAAGATTTATTTTTATTAAATATTTTTTCAATAATTATAAAGAAAATAATAGATAAATTTCCAAAATTATATTTTATATTAATAGTAGGAATATGGTTACTAAATATAAATTTGGGAATATTAGAGGCTCAATCATTATTCTTTTTTTCTATTGGATATTATATTGTGAGATACAATATTAGATTTAACAAATTAAATAATATTAAATTTTCAATAGTAAGTATAATATATCTTATATCTGCTTTTATAATTGCATATATAGAAATTTTATATAAAGAAATATTTGTTATACATAATCTTTTTATAATCATAAGTATGTGCTATTTATATTTGGTTGCTAATAAATGTATTTTTCTAACTGAAAATAAAATAGGAAAAAAATTAATAGAAAGTTCATATTTTATATATTTATTTCATGAATGGAATATGTTATTTGTTAGAAAAATTTTAGATAAATTAATTAGGAATAACTATATAATAGATTTTGCAAAATATTTTTGTTTGCCATTAATAATAATTATATTATGCTTATGTGTATCAAAAATTTGGAAAAAAATAAGTAAAAAAACATATAAGGTCGTGATGGGAGAGTAAATATATAAAATGGAAAAAATAGAAAAAAAGAGAATATTGTGGATTGATGTAATAAAATGCATATGTATAGTATTTATAATGTTTGGACATTTTAAATTTATTCCAGACTATATGAATGCATTTTGGTCACCTTTTTGTTTAACAGGTTTTTTATTTTGTAGTGGATATACATTTCATCTTGAAAAAAAGTACAAAATATTTTTGAAAAAAAGATTTTTTCAAATAATTGTTCCTATGATATGGATGGGAGCTGTTATTATTTTATCTCGACTAATATTAACATTTAATGAGCATGTATCAACCTTTGATCAGATAAAAAACTTTTTTATGCAAATTAGAGGAAAAGGCGATGAGATGTGGTTCCTAGCATTAATGTTTGGGACAGATGCATTATTTTATTTAATAGTGTTAGCATTAAAGGATAAGAAAAAAATAATAGCATCTACATTCGTTTTATTTATTATGTCATACTTGTATAGCAAAGTTATTAATATACCTTTACCATGGCATATCCAAATGTATGGAGCATCATGCCTATTTATGGCAATGGGATATTCATTTAAGGGAAAAATGGAAAAAATATTTGATAAATATAATTATTTAATGACATTTACGATAAGTTTTATGATATTTTTACTACTTTGGTTGATTTTTAATGTATTTGGTACATATCAGCCTGTATCTTTTTATGATTATGGAAATAATTTATTATTTTATTTTGCTATAATATTTTTTAGTATGACGGCATTAATAAGTTTTTCTAAATTATTAAAATGTCCTAAAATGATAGCATATATAGGACAAAATACATTAATATTATATGGATTACATGGTAAACTAGAAAGTATATATGAAATTTTTCTAAATAAAATTATATTTACAAGTAATATTGTGATAAATATAATGTTGGGAATAGTTGGTGTAGTAATTATAACAATTGTAATATTAATAATTTGTTATATGATTAATAAATATCTTCCATTTTTAATAGGCAGAAGGAAAGAGGTAAAAAGTAATGGATAAAGTTTTACATATTGTTTCGTCATGGGGAACAGGAGGAGTAGAAAGATATATATATAATTATGCAAAGTATCTAAATAAATATTCTTTTGATGTATTGACATTGAGAGAAAGTTCTAATAAATCTATATTTACATCGGATAAAATAAATGTATATCATTTATTAGAAGCTAAAGGTAATTATTTAAAACGAATAAATACAAGAAAAAAGTTACTAATTGATTTCTTGAAAAATAATCATTACAACATAGTACATTTTGATTCAACTACGGCTGATGCTTTTATTTTAGCAAAAGCTATAAAGAAAAATTTTTCTTGCAAAATAGTTATGCATTGTCATGCTACAAGTATAGAACCACCTAATATATTTTTAAAGACTATATTACATAAATTTTCAAAGATATTTTATAGCAAATATGCTGACTATTATATAGGACTTTCGGAAGATACTATAAGATGGATGTTTCCACAAAAATCTAAAATAGACAAAACAGTATTAAATTGTGGAGTAGAAATAGAAAAGTTTAAATTTAATGAAGATATAAGAAACCAAATAAGAAAAAAACTTAACATAACTAATAAATATGTAGTAGGTACTGTTGGAAGATTTTCAAAACAAAAGAATCCATTTTTTATATTAGATATAATTGAAGAATGTATTAAAATGGAAGAAAACTTTACTTTCTTGTGGATAGGTGATGGAGAATATTTTAATAAAATAAGGGAAATTGCAAAAAATAGAGGAATAGATAAGCATATATACTTTTTAGGAGTATGTGAAAATATTGAAGAATATTATTCAGCACTAGATTTATTCATTCTACCATCGTTATATGAGGGAAATCCAATAGCATGCCTTGAAGCACAAACAAATGGGTTGAAATGTATTATTTCAGACGAAATAACTAAAACGGCTAATATAACAGGTTCTGTAAGATTTCTTGGAATTGAAAATCCAACAGAATGGGCAATAGAAATAATGAATTTAAAAAATGATTGTAATCATGTATCATATTTGGAAAAAATATCAGCTAAAGGATATTCAGTAAAAGATAATGCTGAGAAACTAGAAAAAATATATGATAGACTGGAGAATTAAGATGAAAAAAATATTAATTATTATTCCGTATTTTGGAAAATTCCCTAACTATTTTAAAATCTGGTTAAAATCAGTTAAATACAATAAAACCATAGATTTTTTATTAATAACTGATAATGAAATAAGTGAAGTTCCTAGCAATGTAAAATTGATAAATACATCATTTGAACAAATAAAAAAAGATATTCAAAATAAATACAAATTTAAGATAAATTTGAAAGTACCATATGACTTGTGCAAATTTAAACCAGCATATGGAGATATATTTGAAAATCACATAAAAGGATATGATTTTTGGGGACATTGTGACATGGATATGGTATTTGGAGATTTGAGAGATTTTTTTACAGAGGATATACTTGAAAACAATCAAAAAATATTGAGTCATGGCCATTTATGTTTATATAAAAATGAAAAGAAAATTAATGAATTATATAAAATGAAAAGAAAAGACTGTTATTACTATAAGGATGTTTATTCTTCAAAGATTGAATGGAATAATTTTGATGAATATCCTTATGGAGTATCAAGAATTGCTAAAATGGAAAATATAAAAGTATATGAAAAGAGTATTTTTGCTGATTTAGATACTTTCTATTATACATTTAGAAAAATTTATTCTTATTGTAATGAAAGAAAAGATGATGAACAAGATGTAATACAATATTTTTCGTGGATAAATGGAAAATTAATGAATTATGTTATAAAAGATGGAAAAATTTATGATGAGGAATTAGCATATGTACATTTTCAAAAAAGAACTATGAATTGTGAAATGATAGAAGAAATTACATCTGATTTTGATATATTTCCAAATACATTTTTGCCACATAAAGAAAGAAATATTAAAGAAATAATAGAAAAATGTGACTTATCAAAGAATGATGAATATTGCAAGAATATAAAATTAAAAATTAATAGTAATAAAGAAAGAGTGCCATTTATTAAAAAGATTTTTTCTTATCAAAGAATAAAACGAAAAATGTTTTTAATAAAAATGGATAAGCTTTACAAAGTAAGAACTTATAAATTTGAAAAAGGAGGTTTTTAATGAGACCTATATATATATGTTTGGCAATGGATGATAATTATGTACCACTAGCTTCGGTTACAATACAATCTATATTAATAAACAATGCAAATGCAAAGGAAATTGAATTTTTTATTTTAGATGGTGGAATTAGTGAAAGTAACAAAGAATTATTAACAAATCAAATTGAAAAGTATAATAGAAAAATTAATTTTTATAATGTAATGAATGAGTTAAAAAAAATAAAAGAATCTGGAGCAAATTCTCAAGGACAATATAATTCTTATGCATGTTATGCAAGATTTTTTATTATAGATAAGTTGCCTAAATATGTTGATAAAATATTATATTTAGATTGTGATACATGTGTGTGTAAAAGTATAGAAGATTTATTTGAACTTGACTTAGAAAACAATATTTTAGGTGCTGTATTAGATATACTGCCTAATTTTCATAAGAAATATATTAATTTTAATGTTGATGATAAATATTTTAATTCAGGAGTTCTTTTATTTAATTGTAAAAGATGGATAGAAGATAAAATATCATCTAAAATAGAAGAAATTTTGATAAGCAACAAGAATACATATTCATTTCATGATCAAGATATTATTAATATTGTTTGTAAAAATAGAATCAAAATATTACCGCCATGTTATATGACTTTCTTACCAGAATACTCTTGGGGAAAGAAAAATTTAATAAGATTGACAGAGTTATCTGAAAAAGCTTTTTATGATGAACAAGAATTAATAGAAGCTGCCAATTCTCCATGCATTATTCATTATGTGAATAGTTTATTTGGAAGACCATGGTTTCTAAATAATAAAGGAGAATATGATTATATTTGGAATAAATATATGAAAAAATCACCTTTTGCAAATAAATATCCTTATATTGATAGAAAAGTATCTATTAAACATAAAATTTTTATAATTGGATATAGGATTTTACCTAAAAGTATATTTGTTAAGATATTTAAGAAAAGAAGAAATAAAATTTTATTGAAAAGAGAATTAGAAAATGAAAAAAAGTCTAACAGTTAATTATATATATAATATGATATATAAAATTTTAATGTTAATAACACCATTAATAACGACGCCTTATGTATCTCGTGTTTTAGGAGTAGAGAATATAGGAATATATAATTATATTTATTCAGTTTTAAGCTATTTTGTACTTTTTGGAGTATTAGGATTACAGATGTATGGACAAAGAGAAATAGCATATGTTTCAGACGATCAAGAAAAGAAAAATAAAGTATTTTGGGAAATTGTTTGGACTAGAATAATTACAACTATTACAGCATTAATAATTTATTGTGTTTTTTCTGCATTTACAGGTTATAAGGTTTATTATCTAATATTTGGAATAGAACTAATTGCTAATGCAATAGATATTTCATGGCTATATTATGGAGTAGAAGAATTTAAAAAAATAACCATTAGAAATGTTATTATAAAAATAATAGGGATAATATGTATATTTTTATTTGTAAAAGATGTTAATGATTTAGATATATATATTATATGTCATGTATTGGTGTTACTTTTAGGAAATTTATCTTTATGGATTGGTGTTAAAAAACAAATATCAAATATAAAAAAACCTTCAAAGGTATGTTTCAAACATATAAAAGTTGCAATTATTTTCTTTTTACCACAATGCTTAGATTCAATATATATGTTAATGGATAAAGTTATGTTAGGAAATATATCAACTATGGAACAAGTGGGGATTTACGGACAAGCTGATAAAATAGTAAAAATGGTTGTAACAGTTATTACATCTTTAGGATTAGTTGTTAGTCCGAGAATAGCTAAAAGTTATAAAGATGGCAATAAAAGTGAAATAAAAAAATATATGGATAACTCATTTTATTTTGTGTTTTTTATGTCCTTCCCAATGATATTTGGGCTAATAGGAGTATCCAATGTTTTTTCTAATTGGTTTTTTGGAGAAGGATATAATGGCGTTGCTGAAATGATAAACATACTTGCACCAGTAATATTATTTATGGGATTGAATAGTGTAATAGGATGGCAATATTTAATGACAGTTGGAAGAGAAAAAGACTTTACAATATCAGTAACAGTTGGAGCCATAACTAATTTTTTATTAAATGTAGTATTAATTAATAAATTTAATGCTATGGGGGCTGCAATTGCTTCGATTATATCAATGTTTATAATGACAATAATTAATTTTTACTTGATAAAAGATTTAGTAAAAATAAAAGAGGTATTAATTAAAATTCCTAAGCTGTTAGTAGCAAGTATAATAATGCTTTTGATAATTAAACCAATACAATTAATTAAGTTAACCCCAATGTTAATAACTTTTATACAAGTAATTGTTGGAATAATAGTATATTTAGGAATATTAATTATTTTTAAGGATAAAATGGTTAAAAAATATTTGAGTAGGATAGCAATAAAAAATTAAAAAATTTTAGAATTATAGAAAGAAGGCGTTTATATGAAAATAGCTGTTGCTGGGACAGGTTATGTAGGGTTATCAATAGCTACATTACTGAGCCAAGAAAATGAAGTTGTTGCATTAGATGTAGTTGAAGAAAAAGTAAATTTAATAAATAGCAAAAAATCACCAATTAAAGATGAATATATTGAGAAATATTTTACTGAAAAAAATTTAAATTTAAGGGCGACATTAGATTATAAAGAAGCATTTAAAAATGCAAAATTTATTATAATTAGTACGCCAACAAACTATGATGATGTTTTAAATAATTTTGATACATCAAGTGTTGAAGATATAATTCAGAAAGTGATTAGTTTAAATATAGATACAACAATGGTAGTAAAATCAACAATACCAGTTGGATTTATTGAAAATATGAAGAAAAAATATAATATTGACAATATTATATTTTCACCAGAATTTTTGAGAGAGGGCAAAGCTCTATATGACAACCTTTATCCTTCAAGAATAATAGTAGGAGAAAAAAGCGAAAGAGCAGCTGAGTTTGCTAATCTTTTAAAACATGCAGCATTAAAAGACAATATAGAAATCAAATATATGAATTCTACTGAAGCTGAAGCAGTAAAATTATTTGCTAATACATATTTAGCATTAAGGGTAGCATATTTTAATGAATTAGATACTTATGCAGAATTAAAAGGATTAAATACAAAAGATATTATAGAAGGAGTTTGTTTAGATCCAAGGATAGGGAAACATTATAATAATCCATCATTTGGATACGGGGGATATTGTTTACCTAAAGATACAAAGCAACTTTTAGCAAATTTTAGTAGTGTGCCACAAAATTTAATTAGAGCAATTGTAAGAAGTAATGATACAAGAAAAAAACATATAGCAGAAATGATTATGCAAAGAAATCCTAAATGTGTTGGAATATATAGATTAACAATGAAAAAAGATTCAGACAATTTTAGAGCAAGTGCTATTCAAGGAATTATTGAAATATTAAAAAATAAAGGTGTAGAGGTTATTATTTATGAACCGACTTTAAAAGAAAAAGAATTTAATAATTGTAAGGTTGAAAAAGATTTTCAAAAATTTTCAAAATATTCAGATGTTATAATTGTAAATAGATATGAGGCTTTATTAGATGCTGTTAAAGACAAGGTATATACAAGAGATTTATTTTCAAGAGACTAAGAAAAATATATAATTATAAATATTAAAATTGAAAGTATTAAATACGACAGAGATGAAAAAATTAAAATATTTTTCTTTTTTATTTATATTTTTTAATAAAATTATTGCAAAAAAAAATATATAACGATATACTATAAATTAATTTCAAAAGAAAAAATAAAAGGAGGAAAAAATGGAAGAAATAGATTTAAAAGACCTATTCCAAACATTCTGGAACAAAAAAATTCATATTCTACTTATAACACTAATATTCATAGTTATAGGTATAATCTACACAATAGGCTTTGTAACACCAATGTACACATCATCAACAACACTAGTATTAGCCGCATCAGACAAAACAACAGATACAAATAAGCAAGCAGGAACAATTACAACAACAGATGTAACACTTAACTCGAAATTAGTAGCAACATATAGTGAACTAGTAAAAAGCAAGAATGTATTAAGACAAGTTATATCAAATTTAGGAATAAAAGTTAACGAAGAGGATTTAAGAAACAATATAGCAGTTTCATCAGTAAAAGAAACAGAGTTGATAGAAATAACAGTAAGTAATGAAAATGCGTCATATGCAGCAAAAATAGCAAATGAAATAGCAAAAGTATTTACAGCAAAAGTAGGAGAAATATATAATATAAACAATGTTCATGTAGTAGACGAAGCAGAAATTTCAACAAATCCATCAAATATAAATCATGCAAAAGACATAGTAATATTTGCATTCATAGGACTAGTAATATCAGTAATGTATGTACTAATCGCCAATATGTTAGACACAACAGTAAAAACACAAGAAGACATAGAAAAAGCAATAAAAATACCAGTATTAGCTAACATACCAATATACAACATGGATATGGAAAAATTAAGAAAAAAAGGAGGTAGAAGATAATGAGAAAAGAACTAATAGCACAAAGAGATCCGAAATCTCCAGTTTCTGAAACTTTTAGAACACTAAGAACAAATATACAATTTATGAATACAAACAACAAATTAAAAACACTGTTAATAACATCAACATTACCAGGAGAAGGAAAAAGCTGGGTAGCATCAAACTTAGCAATAACATTTGCACAAGCAGGAAAAAAAGTAGTGTTAATTGATGCTGATATGAGAAAAGGAAGACAATATGCAATATTTGAAGTGTCACCAAGACCTGGATTATCTAACTACCTATCAGGAATAGATTCTAATTCAGAAGAAAATTCAATGGATGAAATAATAGATTACATACAAGAAACAGAAATAAAAAATCTATATGTAATTTCAGCAGGAAATATTCCACCAAACCCATCTGAATTATTAATTAATCCAAAGATGGTTAATTTACTTGATAAGTTAAAGCAAGTTTCAGATATAGTTATAATCGATGGTACACCATGTGAATTAGTTACAGATTCAGTAATTTTATCAAGATTAGTAGATTCAACAGTAATAGTAACAGCACATAAACAAACTAAAAGAGATACATTACAAAAAGTAGTAACAAATATTCAAAATGTAGGTGGAAAAATAGCAGGTGTAGTTTTAAATAAAATACCAGTATCAGCTAAAAGATATGAACAATCATATTATTATGGTTCAACATCAATGAAAAATGAAAGAACGAATAAAGGTCCAAGATATACTACATCAAGTTCACATGCTAAAAGAACAAAAATGGAAGAAATGAAAAATAGGGTTAAACCTCAAAATCCACAATCTTTAAGAAATGAGAGAGAAAAGTTAACTAAAAATGAAGATACTTTGCAAAGAAAAATTCAAGTAGATGATAATAAAAATATATCAGAAGATAAAGCAAAAGATATCTTTAAACAAATAAATGATTTTATGGATAGTGATAAGGAAAATAGTTAATAAATTTTTAAAGATTAAGTTTGGTTATAAATAAATTAAATTTGTATGAAAAAAATAGATAAATAAATATTATTAACAAATATTCTTTTATCTATTTTTTATTGTATAAGAGAAATTGTTTTTTACCATATTGTATAATATTTTCAGCTGTTAATTTGTAAAAGCTACTATATAGTAACTTTTTACTATTAAAATTCAAAAAAAACTTGAAAAAATAATAAGATAAATGTATACTAATAAATATGTTACAACAAACTAAACAGAAAAAGAAATAATAAAGGAGCAAAAGAAAAATGATAGACTTTCATTCACACATATTACCAAATATAGATGATGGTTCAAGAAGTATAGAAGAAACATTTAATTTAATAAAAGAAGCAAAACAAGCAGGGTTTGAAGCTATAATATCAACCTCTCACTATATGGAAAATTACTATGAAACAGATGTACCAGAAAGAGAAGTTTGGGTAAAAGCTATTTGTGAGAATTTACAAACAAAAAATATAGAAACAAATTTATATCTAGGAAATGAGATATATTTTAGTAATAATATCATACAATTATTAGAGAAAGGAAAAGCGTCTACAATAAATGACACAAGTTATGTGTTGTTTGAATTACCACTTAATTCAGAACCGATGAATTTATATGACATTGTATATGAAATGTTGCAATATAAATTAGTACCAATATTAGCACATCCTGAAAGGTATTCTTTTGTACAGAAAGATCCTGATTTAATATATGACTTAATTCAAAAGGGTGTTCTAATGCAAGCAAATTACGGCAGTATAATAGGCCAATACGGAGAAAAAGCACAATTAATTGTAAGAAAGTTTTTTGAAAATAATATGATACATTTTTTAGGGTCAGATGTGCATAGACCTAATACAATTTATCCTAAGATACCAAGGGTTTTAAATGAAATATCAAATATAATTGGAGAAGAGAAGTTAGAAGAATTGACAACAAAGAATCCTGAGTTGGTATTAAATAATAAAAGAATAAATATAGATGAACCTATTGAATTCAAATTATCATTAAAAGAAAAAATAATAATGAATTTCAAAAAATAATTGAATTTTAAAAATAAAATTTAATACTAAATTTATTTTTAATTTATATTGAGAAAACCAAAATTTTCATAGATTTTCTATAAAATAGAAGGAGTTTAGAAAGGAATGGATAGTATGAGAAAATATTTTGGAACAGATGGAATTAGAAGAATTGCTAATACTGAACTAACACCAGAGTTAGTATATAAAGTAGCAAAAGCAGGAGCATATGTTTTATCAAAGCATACAGATCATACTCCTACAATATTAATAGGAAGAGATACTCGTATTTCTGGTACTTTAATTGAAAGTGCAATGACAGCAGGTTTTTTAAGTTATGGAGCAAATGTAAAATTATTAGGGGTTATACCAACTCCAGCAGTTGCATATTTAACTAGAAAATTAAATGCAGATGCAAGTGTAGTTATTTCAGCTTCACACAATACTTTTGAGTTTAATGGTATAAAATTTTTCAGTAATAAAGGAATGAAAATACCAGATAATTTAGAAGAAGAAATTGAAGAAGTTATGGAATCTGGTAAGTTAGAAGAATTAACAGCTAAAAATGAAAAAATAGGAACATCAGAATATAGATTAGACTTATTAGATGAATATGTATATTTTTTCAGAAAGAATTTTGATGATAGTATTGATAAATATATAAATGATGATTTTGTAGTTGGTATTGACACAGCAAATGGAGCAACATATCAAGTTGCAGAAAAAGTATTTAAAGCATTGGGAATAAAACATAAAATTATAAATAATAATCCTGATGGAATTAATATAAATCAAAATTGTGGTTCAACACATTTAGAGAACTTGAAAAAATTTGTAGTGGAAAATAAATTAAACTTAGGTATAGCATATGATGGTGACGGTGATAGATGTTTAGCAGTTGATGAATTAGGAAATGAAATAGATGGAGATAAATTATTAGCTATTATATCTACAAATTTAAGAAAAAAAGGAAAATTAAATAAAGATACAATAGTTGCAACTGTTATGAGCAATTTAGGATTAAATAAATTCGCAAGAGATAATGGTCTAGAATTATTACAAACTAAGGTTGGAGATAGATATGTTTTAGAAGAAATGTTAAAAGATGGATTTAACTTAGGAGGAGAACAATCAGGTCATGTAATTTTATTAGATTATAATCCAACAGGAGATGGAATATTAACATCATTAATGTTAATTCAAACAATATTAGAAGAAGGAAAAAAAGCTTCTGAATTAGCTAATATGGTGAAACTATATCCACAAATTTTAGTAAATGCAAAAGTTAATTCTGATAAAAAATATCAATATAAAGAAGATAAAGAAATAAACGAAGCGATTGATAAGTTAGAAAAAGAATTTGCTGGAAATGGAAGAGTTTTAATAAGACCATCAGGAACAGAGCCATTAGTTAGAGTAATGATTGAAGGAGAGGACCAAGAATATATAACTAAAAAGGCAAAAGAGATAGCTAATTTGATAGAAAACAAATTAAAATAGAATTAAAAATAAAACTTTTCATAAAGTATTTATGGAAAGTTTTGTTTTTATAATAAAGGGTAATTGTAATGAAAATGTAAAAAAACTGTAATATGAATAGGATTGAATAAAGAATATATAAATGATAAGATATAATTATGACATAAGAAGAATAGGGGGAGTAAGATGTTTATTTTTGATATTTCAAATCCGTTGACATTGTTATTAATGCTTATAGCAACAATTTTATTAATTTTTTTATCACAAGAAATAAAGAAAAGTTATATATCAGGAATAGTACTATTTTTTTATATAACATTGTTAATAATACATGTTGTACAATTAATAACTATATCGGAAGAATTTAAATATTTAATTACTGTTTTGACAAGATGTATAGCAATAGATTTTGTGTTTATTTTAATATCATTTTTCTCATATTTGTGGGTGGATGATATTGAAGCTAAAAAAATGGGAATAAAGAGTATTGATAATAGCTTAGATTGGTTTTGGAAAAATGTATAACTAGAGAAAAATAAAAAGAATAACTTAGAAATTATTTTATATTCTAAGTTATTCTTTTTATATATAAAACTCGAAAAAGTATTTTTTATAATATATATTTTTTTATTTAATGAAAAAAATAAAACTATAAAACGAATTTTTAATTTTATAAAGTTTCTAGTAATTTTTCTAAAATTTGAATAGCATTACTTGCAGCACCTTTTCTAAGGTTATCAGCAACTACCCATAGATTAAGCCCATTTTTAACACTAAAATCTCGTCTAATTCTTCCAACAAAGACATCATCATATCCATCGGCTTTTGTTGCAATAGGATAATAATTTTTTTCTAAATCATCTACAACAATAATTCCAGGAGAGTTTTGAAGAAGAATTTTAATGTCATAAATATCAAAATCTTTTTCTAATTCAATATTAATAGATTCGCTATGACAGTTAATTACTGGTACACGAACTGCGGTTGCTGTTATAGGTAAATTTGGTTTGTGTAAGATTTTTCTTGTTTCATCAATCATTTTTTGTTCCTCTTTTGTATAACCATTATCCATAAAGATATCTATTTGAGGTAGACAGTTATTAAATATAGGGTATGGGAATTTTTTGGGTTCAAATCCTTCATAACCATTTTCTAAATCTTCAATTCCTTCACGACCAGCTCCGGAAACTGCTTGATATGTAGAATAAACAATTCTTTTAATTCCATATTTTTCATCTAAAGGTTTTAAAGGAACAACTGCTTGAATTGTTGAGCAGTTAGGATTGGCTATAATCCCAGTATTATTATAAATGTCACTAGGATTTACTTCTGGAATAATTAAAGGAACATCAGGATTCATTCTGTAAAAACTACTATTATCAATACATACACATTTTTTTGAAACTGCAATAGGAATATATTTTTTAGATGTTTCTCCGCCAGCACAAAAAATTGCATAGTCAAATCCTATATCAAAAGATGATTCTGTTAATTCTTGAATAATATAATTAGTTCCCATGAATTCTAATTTAGTCCCAGCAGATTTCTGAGATGAAAATAAAGTGAATTGAACATTAGAAAAATCTTTTTCTTCTAGAACTTTTAAGGCAGTTCTACCCACTAAACCAGTAGCACCAATAATTGCTACTTTATATTTTTTTTGCATAATATAATCCTCCTATAAAATTATATGTATCAAACCATATTTAATACATACTTGATGCATACAAATATTAATTAATAAATTGTAATTGCTTTTGTATTTATAGAAAATATTAAAATAAGAACTATAAATTATATATGCTCTTCTATTATATATTATTTTTTATGGAATTAAAAGGTATTTGATTAAAATGTATAAATATTTTTTATTAATAGTATTTAAAACAATAAAGTTTATATACATGATATATTTTTATATCTTGAACATTAATCGTAGTAATAAATATGATAGTTACTAAAACAATAAATGATTAAATAATAGAAAATATAGTGTATCCAAAATTATAAATAAAAAATTTTTTTACTGTAACAAATTATTAAATTTAGAATAATATTGTAGTAGACATAAAGGAGGCAGTATATCATGCGATTAAAAAACTTAAACTTATTACCAATTAATAAATATGGAATAGTAAAAAATGTAATTGGCGAAGAAAATACAAAAAGACGATTACTAGATTTAGGGTTAGTAAAAGGAACGAAAGTAAAACCTGTTTTAATTAGTCCATCAAGTGGTTTAAGAGCATATGAATTTCGAGGCAGTTTAATAGCAATAAGAAAAGAAGATGCTGAGAATATAGAACTTGAAAATATAATTGAAGAAAAATGCTAGATGTAAATTATTATTAATTAAAATAATGGGTTATAGGTTAGCCCTTATTAAAATCTAAATATTATTATGGGAGGCAAGAATGGGTTTTACTAATATTTTGCAAAAAAGCAATGAATTAAAAATTAAAAGTAAAGAAGAAAAGTATGCAAAACACAAAAGAAATAAACCTAAGAAAATGCAGAAGAATTTAGATAATATACGAAAGAGAACAGGAGAAAAAGAAGAATACAAAATAGCACTAGCAGGAAATCCTAATGTTGGAAAGTCAACTATATTCAATAATTTGACAGGAATGCATCAACATACAGGAAATTGGACAGGAAAAACAGTAGCAAATGCAACAGGTGAATGTGTGTATAAAGAACAAAAATATACATTTGTAGACTTACCGGGTACATATTCTATAATGTCAAATTCAGAAGAAGAGGAAATTGCCAGAGATTATATATGTTTTGGAAATCCAGATGCAACAGTAGTAGTTGTGGATGCAACAACGCTAGAAAGAAATCTTAATTTAGTATTTCAAATAATGGAAATAACAAACAATGTTATTTTATGTGTGAATCTTTTAGATGAGGCTAAAAAGAAAAAGATAAAAATAGATTTAAAGAAATTATCGAATGAATTAGGAATACCAGTAGTAGGAACTATTGCAAGGAATAAAAAGACATTAGATAAATTGTTAGAAACAATAAAAAAGACTTGCGAAAATAAAATAAGAATACAACCTAAAAGAGTTATATATCAAGACAATATTGAAAATATAATTATAAAGTTAACAAAAGTTTTAAAAGAAAAATATTTTTTAGAAGAAAATATGTATAGATGGATTAGTTTGAAAATTATAGATGGCGAAGAAAAAATTATAAAATCTATTGAAAGAAATTTGAAAGTAGAGATTTTAGAAGATAAGGATTTGCAAGAGATAATAGAAAATATGAAGAAAGAAGACACAATAAAAGATAATATAAATTATAAGGATATAATAATATCAAAAATAGTAGAAACAGCAGAAAAAGTTTCTAATAAAGTATGTGTATTTGAAGATAAGAATTATTCAGAAAGAGATAGAAAAATAGATAAAATACTAACTTCAAAAAAATACGGTATTCCAATAATGATACTTTTTTTAGGGTTAATATTTTGGATTACAATTGTAGGAGCAAATTATCCATCACAATTTTTATTTGATATATTTAGTAAATTTCAAGAAAAATTAATTAATTTTGCAACATATATAAATTGTCCTGCTTGGCTATCAGATATGTTAATATTAGGAGTTTATCAGACTTTGACTTGGGTAGTTTCAGTAATGCTTCCTCCAATGGCAATATTTTTCCCTTTGTTTACAATCTTAGAAGACTTAGGATATTTACCTAGAATAGCTTTCAATATGGACGGATTTTTTAAAAAAGCTTGTTGTTCAGGAAAACAGATGATTACTATGTGTATGGGATTTGGTTGTAATGCTTGTGGAGTAACTGGTTGTAGAATAATAAATTCACCAAGAGAAAGACTAATTTCAATAATAACGAACAATTTAGTACCATGTAATGGAAGATTTCCATTTTTAATTACAATAGCGACGATATTTATAGCAGGAACAATGCAAGGAATAGGCGCTTCAATAATATCTACAATTTCAGTTATGCTAGTTATAATGTTAGGAATATTTTTAACTTTAATAATATCTAAGATACTTTCAAAGACAATTTTAAAAGGTATGCCATCATCATTTATATTAGAAATGCCACCATATAGAAAACCTCAATTTGGTAAAATTTTTGTAAGGTCAATATTCGATAGAACATTATTTATTCTAGGAAGAGCAGTAGCAGTAGCATTACCAGCTGGATTAGTAATATGGTTATTTGCAAATGTCGGAATAAATGGAAGCACAATATTAGATTTAATAGTAAACTTTTTAGATCCATTTGCAAAACTAATGGGATTAGATGGATATATTTTGACAGGATTTATTTTAGGAATACCTGCAAACGAAATAGTTTTACCTATAATATTAATGTGTTATCTTCAAGGGAAAGCTTTGGTAAATATAGAAGATACATTTGCAATAGGTGAAATATTAAAGCAAAATGGTTGGACTATATTAACAGCAATAAATGTTATGATATTTACGATTTTACATTTTCCATGTGCTACAACATTGTTGACAATAAAGAAGGAAACAGGAAAAATGAGATGGGTAGTATTAAGCTTTTTAATTCCAACTGTATGTGGAATAATAATTTGTATGTTAACAAACTTGATATTTAATTTTGGAAAATTGATACTTGTATAATTTGTGATAAAAAGTAATTTAAGTTTATGCTTTAAACTTAAATTACTTTTTATTTTACATAATTTACATAAATTTATATTGAAGGTTTGTGAGTAATAGAGTATAATATATAGATATGAGAATAGAAAGAGGGCATGTAAAGTGTCAAAATATTTAAATTTGGAAAAAGAACAAGAATATAAAAAAATAGAAGAACCAGCTAAAATATTAAAAGATGGAGGAATAGTAGTATTTCCAACAGAAACAGTTTATGGAATAGGTGTAAATGGATTAAGCGAACCAGCTATAAAAAAACTTTATAAAATAAAGCAAAGACCAATAAACAAACCAATTAGTCTATTAGTAAATAGCATAGAAATGATAGAAAAAGTAGCAAAAGATATTTCAGATATAGAGTACGACTTAATAAAAAAATTTTTTCCGGGTCCATTAACAATTGTTTTGAAGAAAAAAGAAAATGTACCAGATATTCTAACTGCTGGTTTGGAAACGGTAGGAATAAGAATGCCGGAAAATGACATTGCACTTAAATTAATTGAATATTCAGGAGTTCCAATAGCTACTCCAAGTGCGAATATATCAGGTAAACCAAGTGGTACTAATATGAAAGAAATAATGAAAGATTTTAATGATAAAGTAGACTATTTTATTGATGGAGGTGTAAGCAAGATAGGGGTAGCCTCTACTATTGTGCAAATAATTGATGGTATTCCTCATATATTAAGAAAAGGGAAAATTTCAGAAGAACAAGTTAAGGAACAAGTATTATTGAGTAAACAAAAGGAACATATAATAAGAGGTAAGTAAAAAAGTAGAGTAAAAGAATAAAAATAAATAAATTATTAAGTTTAATTTAAGTATAAATAGATAAAATTAAAGAAACATATATTGATATTTTTAATTATAAATAATAAAAATCCCCAAAAACACTTTAAAAAATCATCAAAATATTATACAATATTAAAAAACAAAAAATAGGTGAGAAATTTATGAATAAAGAATGGAAAATATATGAAGTAGATGAAAAAAAAGTAGAAGAAATATCGAATAAATATAATCTTAATAAATTAATATCTACAATATTAGCAAATAGAAATATAACAACAGAAGAAGAAATTCGTTTATTTTTATCTCCAACTAGAAAAGATTTTCATAATCCATTTTTAATTACAGATATGGAAAAATCGGTAAACAGAATAATAAAGGCGATAGAAAACAAAGAAAAAGTTACAATATATGGAGATTATGATGTAGATGGAATAACGAGTATAACAGTATTAAAAAGTTTTTTAAATGATCGAGGTTTAGAAACTTTTCAATATATCCCAAATAGGTTAAATGAAGGATATGGATTAAATAACAATGCAATTGAAAAGATAAAACACCAAGGCTGTGACTTAATGATAACAGTTGATTGTGGTATTTCTGCAATTAATGAGATTGATTATGCAAATAGTATTGGAATAGAAACGATAATAACAGATCATCATGAACCAGGAAATGAAATTCCAAAGGCGTTTGCAGTAATAGATAATAAAAGAAAAGATAGTAAATATCCATTTAGAGAATTAGCAGGAGTAGGAGTTGTATTTAAACTAATACAAGCAATAGGAATTAAGTTGGGACTAAAAGAAGAGGAGTATTTAAAATATTTAGATATAGTGTGTGTTGGAACAATTTCGGATATAGTTCCATTAGTAGATGAAAATAGAGTTATAGCAAAATTAGGATTAATGTTAATTAGACAAACTAGAAATATAGGACTAAAATCGATAATAGATACATCGGGATATACAAAAATAGATTCAAATAGTATTTCTTTTGGAATAGCACCAAGAATTAATGCTTGTGGAAGAATGGGAAAAGCAGAAGATGCTTTGGAATTATTTTTATCAAAAAATTATAATGAGGTTTCAGAATTAGCCAAAAAATTAAATGATTATAATAAACTTAGACAAGATACAGAAAAAGAAATATATGAAAACGCAATTAAACAAATAGAACAAAACAAATTAGATAAAAATAATTCAATTATAGTAGGTGGTCATAATTGGCATCATGGAGTTATAGGAATAGTATCTTCAAAAATAACAGAAATGTATTTTAAACCAAGTATATTATTAAGCTTTGAAGAAGATGGAATAGGAACTGGTTCAGGAAGAAGCATACCAGGTTTTGACTTACATGAAGCATTAACTAAATGTTTAGATAGTGTAGAAAAATTTGGTGGACATAGTATGGCTGTTGGATTAACAGTGAAAAAAGAAAATTTTGAAAAATTTCAAAAAGAATTTGAGCAAATAGCAACAAGCAGTAATGTAAGTGACATAGTTCCAGTAATAAATATAGATGCAAAAATTGATTTTAGTGCGATAAATAAAGATATGGTAGAAAGCTTAAAACAATTAGAGCCATTTGGTGAAGGAAATAAAATGCCTGTATTCGTGTTTAAAAACTTAAAAATAGATTCTATAAGAGCATTATCAGAAGGAAAACATCTAAAATTAACATTAAAAGAAGGAAATACAGTTGTAAATGCAATAGGATTTAATATAGGCAGTTTGGCAGATGAATATAGAATCGGCGACAGAATAGATGTTGTAGGAGTTTTGGAAATTAATAACTTTAATGGAGTAGAGAGTCTACAAATAAATATTAAAGATATTATGAGGGCTGTATAAGTAAAGTGTCAAGTAAGAGGATAAGAATTTTTATGTAATTACATAAAGTAATGAAAAAATTCCACTCTTAATGAGAGCGGAATTTTTTGTAAATTATTGCGATTGTGTAGTATAATATGCCAAATATTGATAAGCAATATACAAATCTACCTTGGATAGAAGGTAACATTCCTTTTGCAAAGAAAAATAGGAATACACTTAAAATTAAAGGTAATACTAATTTAATATAAGGAACTTCCCGCATTTGTGTGGCTTTATTTGGCTTTAAAATATTCATTATAAAAACAGCTACACAGCAAACAATTAAAAAAGCAACAATTACAATATACATAAAATAAATCCTCCATAGGCATTTGCCTTGAAACTAAAACAACAAGTTACTATTAAATAATATTATACTATAAAAAATGTGAAAAAGCAAAGAGGGTGTGTTAAAATGCAAGAGAATAAAGAAATAAAAATACAAGATGTAATAGCAAAGAGAAAAGAGCATTCAAGAAGAGTAGATACAAAATTAATAATGAAAGCATATAATTTGGCTAATGAGAAGCACAAAGAACAAAAAAGAGGATCAGGAGAACCATATATTATACATCCTCTAAATGTTGCGTATATTTTAGCTGATATAGGCTTAGATGACAGTACAATTTGTGCAGCTTTATTGCATGATGTTGTTGAAGATACTGATGTAACAGATGCAGATTTAAGAAGAATTTTTAGTGATGAAATAGCAGATATGGTTGCAGGGGTAACGAAACTTAGCAAAATACAATTTGCAACAGTAGAAGAACAACAAGTAGAAGATTATAGAAAAATGTTTCTTGCAATGGGAAAAGATATAAGAGTAATACTTATAAAACTTGCAGATAGGCTTCATAATATGAGAACTTTGAAATATTTGAAAAGAGATAGACAAATTGCAAATGCAAAAGAAACAAGAGATTTGTATGCTCCACTAGCTAATAGATTAGGTATATATTCATTAAAATGGGAATTGGAAGATTTGTCATTTAAATATTTAGAGCCAGAAGAATATCATGAACTTGTGGAAGGTATAAATAAAAAAAGAGAAGAAAGAACAAAATTCATTGATAAAATAATGGATGATATACGAGTAGCACTAAAAAAACAAAAAATAGATGCAGAGGTAACCGGAAGAGCAAAGCATTTATATAGTATATATAGAAAGATGAAAAGAGATAATAAAACGCTAGACCAAATATATGATTTATTTGCATTAAGAATATTAGTAAATTCGGTAAAAGACTGTTATGCAGCACTAGGAGTTGTACATGAACTATATAATCCTATGCCAGGAAGGTTTAAAGATTATATAGCTGTTCCAAAACCAAATATGTATCAATCTATACATACAACACTTTTAGGAGAAAAAGGAACACCATTTGAAGTACAAATTCGTACTTGGGAAATGCATAGAATAGCTGAGTTTGGTATAGCAGCACATTGGGCATATAAAGAAGCTAGTTATTTTGGAAGAAAACAATCAGTAAAAGTAGAAGAAGATAAATTAGCTTGGCTAAGAGAAACATTAGAATGGCAAAAAGAATTACAAGATCCACAAGAATTCTTAAATACATTAAAGACAGAATTATTTGAAGATGAAGTATATGTTTTTACACCAAAAGGAGCAATTAAAGTATTACCTAGGGGAGCAACACCAATTGACTTTGCATACAATATACATGCTGAAATTGGAAATAAGATGACAGGATGTAAAATTAATAGTAAAATGATGCCGATAATAACACCATTGAATAGTGGAGATATAGTAGAAATAATAACATCAGAAAATTCAAAGGGACCAAGTAGAGATTGGCTTAAATTTGTAAAAAGTTCAGGTGCTAAAAATAAAATTAAGAGTTGGTTTAAAAAAGCTCAAAAAACAGAAAATATAGAAAAGGGAAAAGAGCTAATAGAAAAAGAACTAAAAAGAATAGGCTTTACACATTCAGATTTATTTAAACCAGAATATATAGAGCAAATGCTAGAAAAATATAAATATAAAACAATGGATGAAATGTATGCAGCAGTTGGCTTTGGTGCAAATTCTTCGGTAAAAGTAATTTCAAGAATGTTGCAAGAATATAGAAAAGAACATCAAGAAGAAGATATTGAACAAAAAATAGAAGAACTAAAAAAGGCAAGACAAAAAAAGGTAAAACCATCTAATTCAGGAATTATTGTAAAAGGAATAGATAATTGCTTAGTAAAACTTTCTAAATGCTGTAATCCCCTTCCAGGAGATGAAATTGTAGGATATATTACAAAAGGAAGAGGAGTATCAGTGCATCGTAAAGATTGTGTGAATATTAAAGATTTAATATCAGAAGAAAATAGAATGATAGATGTTGAATGGTATGAAGAAGAGAAAGCATCATATCAAGCAGAAGTAGAAGTATTTTCAAATGATAGAACAGCCTTGTTAGTAGATATATTAAAAGAATTAGGAACAACAAAAGCAAAAATATTAGGAGTAAATACAAAAACAACAAAAGAAAGAATTGCAATAATTAATATAACACTAGAATTAGAAAACTTAACAGAATTAAATAAAGTTTTAAGAGCAATTCGAAAAGTTGACAGTGTATATGAGGTAAAAAGAAAGAAATAGAAATTAGAACGACATCAAAATACATTTATTAAATAAATATAAATAAAATTAAAAAGTAAATAAATAAAGTAAAATAACAAAATATATGTAGCAAAATGAAATTTGTGTATAAGTTGAAGAATAAAAGAGATAAAAGAAATAAAGTTAAAGATAAAATTAAGAAAAATTTAAAGTAAAGAATAAAAAGAAAAGAGTGAAAAGAAAAAATGATTTTAAAAGAACTAAAGATTAAAACTTGGGTGGGAGATCCAACTAATTGCTATATAATATTTGATGAAGAAAGCAAAGAAACAATGGTAATAGACCCAGCAGGAGATGTTCAAAAAATAGAAGAACTTATTAAAATATTAGATGGCAATTTGAAATACATATATTTAACTCATTGCCACGGTGACCACATAGTAGGTGTATCAGAATTACAAAAAAGATGTGGTGGAAGAATATTAATACACAGATTTGATAGTAACGGACTTAATGACCCAAACATAAATCTATCAAGAATAATAGATATTCCAGAGATAACATTAGAAGCAGATTCAAGAATAGATGATGATGATTTATTACATTTAGGGAATTTACAATTCAAAGTTATTCATACGCCAGGACATACAAAGGGTTCAACAAGTTTATATTGTGAAAAAGAAGAATGTTTATTTTCAGGAGATACAATATTTAAGGGAACATGGGGAAGAACAGATTTACCAACATCAAGTATAGAAGAAATAATGAATTCAATAACTGAAAAAATATTAAAATTACCAGATAATACAATAATATATCCAGGTCATGGAAGGGATACAATGATAAAAGATGAAAAACCAATTTACTTAGAATTAAAACCAAACAGTTGGTGATTTTGGGGTCGGAGACAAAAATCATCTCAAAATTTTAAGATAAAATTGGGAAAATATAAAGGTTTAAAAATAAAATGAAAGTGATTTGGGGAGACGATGATTTTTGTCTCCGACCCCAAAATCATTTTAGAATAGGATGTGATATAATGAATAAAGTAGAACCAAGAACTTTAGCAGGATTTATGGAATTATTACCAAATGAACAAATATTATTTAATCAAATTAAGGAAACAATAGAAAAGACTTATAAAAAGTTTGGCTTTTTGCCAATAGATACTCCGGTAGTAGAATTAGCTGAAATTTTATTAGCCAAAGCAGGAGGAGAGACAGAAAAACAAATATATAGATTTCAAAAAGGTGATACAGATTTAGCTTTAAGATTTGATTTAACAGTGCCACTTGCTAAATATGTAGCAAAAAATTATGGAAATTTAAGTTTTCCTTTTAGAAGATATCAAATAGGAAAAGTTTATAGAGGAGAAAGAGCCCAAAAAGGAAGATATAGAGAATTTTATCAATGCGATATAGATATTATTGGAGATGGAGAATTAGGCTTAATAAATGATGCAGAAATCCCAAGTATTATTTATACAATATTTAGAGAGTTAGGATTTAAAGATTTTACAATAAGAATTAATAACAGAAGAATTTTAAATGGAATTTTTGAAAGTATAAATCAAAAAGAAAATTCAGAAGAAATATTAAGAATAATTGATAAAATAGAGAAAATAGGAAAAGATAGTGTAATAGAAGAATTTGAAAAGCTAGGATTAAGCAAAGAACAAATACAAAAAATAATCGGATTTATAGAAATTCAAGGTACATCAGATGAAAAAATAGAAAAACTTGAAAACTTAGGAATACAAAATGAAACATTTAATCAAGGTGTAAAAGAATTAAAAACGGTAATAGAAAATGTAAGATTATTTGGTGTTCCAGAAGCTAATTTTAATGTGGATTTAACAATAGCAAGAGGATTAGATTATTATACAGGAACAGTATATGAGACATTTTTAAATGATTACAGAGAATTAGGTAGTGTGTGTTCAGGAGGAAGATATGAAAATTTAGCAGAATATTATACTAATAAAAATTTACCGGGAGTAGGTGTTTCAATTGGATTAACAAGATTATTTTCAAAATTAAACGAATTGAATGTAATAAAAGCAAATAAAAAATCAGTTGCTGAAATATTAATAATTCCTATGGTAGAAGATTTGAAAGAGCCAATAAAACTTGCAACAAAGCTTAGAAATGCTGGTATAAACACAGAAATATATTTAAATGAAAAGAAAATAAAAGCAAAATTTAAATATGCAGATAAATTGGAAATTCCATATGTAATTGTAATTGGCGAAGATGAAGTGAAAGAAAATGTAGTTACAATTAAGAATATGAAAACTGGTGAGGAAGAAAAAGTTCCAAATAATGAAATTGATATAATTAAAAAAATAGAAGAATAGAATGCAAGTATAATTATTTCTAAAAAAGATGAATAAAAAGAATCCAACTTAATTAATAAGAATTGGATTCTTTATTTGTTATATAGTAAGGTTGATTACTTTAAATAGAGTTTTTATATTTAAATAAACATCTTTTTTGAATAAACTTAGAAAAATCACTAGAAGAGCCACGAATAAATCCATCTTTATTCACTAAAAAAGCTCGTTCATTATCAATATATAAATAAAAAAATTTATTAGTTTCATAAATTTTATGTAAGTTATGATATTTCATTTTAGAGTAATCCATATTATGACAAATAGTAAAATATTTTTCATAAAACTTAAATGTAAAAACTTGTTCTTGCGATATTTTTTTGCTTTTAAATTCTTTTTTTACTTCATAAATTGGATGGAATAATCTCCAAAAAATAAATATACAAAAAATAACTAAAAAACAAATAGCAGTACCATAATAATGATATTTAATTTGCATGGCAAAACAAAAAAAGAATAATAGCCCAACAATAATAGTGAAAAACATATATTTACTACTAAAAGTATTTTTATGAAATTCTAGATATTCATTGTATGTTTTTTTATCATATTTAGTTTTATTTTTAAATAATAGTTTCATTTCATCACCAAAATGAGTATAACATAATTGTATAATAAATTTCAAGAATCAATATATAAATGACAAGAGCAAATTAATAAATATATTTATCAATTTGCTCTTTATTGTTAATGTAATTTATTGCTAAGTAATATTTTTTTTCATCAAAATAGCATCAAATTTATTGGCGTAATATTTTTTTCTTCTGCCAATTTCTAAAAATTCATATTTTTTATATAAATTAATAGCAGGGAAATTTTCTTCATTAACTTCTAAATTAATATTATTAATATTGTTATTTTTGCAAATGTCAATTAAATTTTTTAAAAGTAAACTTGCAACACCTTGCTTTCTATAAGAAGATTTAATGGCTATATTCATAATATCTGCCTCATCAATTACGATTTTAAGACCTGCAAATCCAATAATTTCATTTTCAAGTTTTGCAACAATAAATTTAGAATTATCACTTTTTAATTCATCTTTTAAAATATTTAAACTCCAAAAATTATCAAATTCAGCTATATTAAAATTCTCCAAGTCACTATATTCCATTTGTGTAACTAATAAATTTTTTTCCTCTAATTGTCTTTGAGCTTGAGGCTTTTTTAAGTAAAGAGGAAGGATGTCATAGCTAGAATTATTACTGTTTCTATTATATCTGTTATCTTGGTTATTATTATTAAAAATATCAAATCCAGCTAATCCAAGATTTACTATATTGATATCATTTAATTCATTATCAGAAAAGTAAATAAAACTATTATTGCAAAAATCTGAAATATATTCTTTATAAATTAAAGAGCCATCACCTACGAAACTTATTTTTTTATCATTATACTTATAATTTAAAAGTTTAATGCAATTTTCAATACTGTCCGAAGTAGGTTCTTCTAATAGTGTATAAGTATTTTCTTTTAGCTCATATAAAGAATAGTAACAATTATTATTTTTACAGTCAATAAGACTACAAATTAATCCTTCATTTTTTATATTATAAGCTAAGCTAGTAAGTGAACTAACGCCAATTATAGGAATATTGAAACTATCTGAAAATGCCTTTACAGTAGCAATTCCAATACGAATACCAGTAAAAGAACCAGGTCCAATATCGCAGATTAACAAATCGATATCACTTAAAGTTAAATTAGTTTCAGAAAAGATATCTTTAATAATAGGCATTAAAGATTCAGAATGTGTTAGCCCATTATTAAGTTCTATTTTTTTTATTAATTTATTATTATCTAAAATTGCAACAGCACAAATTTTGCTAGAAGTATCAATACATAAAGCTTTCAAAATAAAACCTCCATATTTCATATATATTATCTTAAAGAATTTAAAATATCATCATATTTTTCACCAAAAGATGTAATATTTAAGATTCTTATATTTTCATTATTTATATCTCTTTCAAATTGTATATTAATGTAATCTTTTGGTAAAGCATCTTGAATTATTTCGCCCCATTCAATAATGCAAATACCTTTGTCAAAATACTCATCACCACCGATTTCATAAAATTCAGAAGAATCTTCTAATCTATAAACATCAAAGTGATAAATATTAATATTATTTTTTATGTATTCATTGACAATAGTGAAAGTAGGGCTAGAAATTTCATTTTCTAAACCAAAGTATGATAAAATACCTTCGGTTAATTTGGTTTTTCCTGAACCTAATTCGCCAGAAAGTACAATAGTATCACCATTGTTCAATTTTGAAGCTAATTTTTCTCCAAAAGAAAGTGTATCATCAGGGCAAGATGAAGATATTTTTAGTAAATTCATAATTTTTCCTTTCAAATTAAATAATAAAATTTAAGTTAATTTAAAAATATTTAAAACTAGTATTTTCTATATATAACTTATAAACACAAAAAAGTATAAATAAAATATTTAAAATTAATTAACTAAAAATATTATAATACAGAACTAGCAAAAATACAATTATATATTACAATTATATTACATTTCTAAAAAATATGTTGAAAAATGTATTACTTTAAATTATAATTAAACTGTATAAGGATTAACTAAGGAGGAAACTATGGATACTTTTGCAAGTTACATTTTAGAAGAAGAAGATTTATCAGCTAAAATTGAAATAGCATATTATTTATCTAAGAAAATAAAAATGTTTTTTGATAAATCAGTAGTTTTTAAAACTGAAATAGCAAGAATGTTTATCGACTATATGAAAATAGATGTTGACAAAAACTTAGTGTTAACAGCTTGTCTTTTGTGTAATTGCAAAAAAGTAAATGATGCTCAGGACATAAAAAGAGTACATACTTATGCAAAAGAAGGAGCAGAATATCTATCAACATTAGGATTTGATGAAAAATTTTGCAAAATATGTGAAGAGGTAAATAGATACAGTCAAAGTAACCCAAGAGAGAAAGAAAGCGATATACTAGAATTAGTAGATCAATTTGGAGGTATGCTGTTAGATAGACCAGAAAGAATAGGCTTTAAACCAGATGAGGCTATGGTTCTATTAGAACATAGAAATTTAAAAGATTATTATAATAGATATTTACATACATTTAATGATTTTGTAAGCATAATGGAACAAATTGAATTAAATGAAATGACTACAATGAAATCTTTAAGACGACTAGTGAAAATATATAATGAAACAGATAAGTTAAAAAACTTTATAAATAAAGTATGTTATGATTATGAACCTAAAATAGATAAAGCAATGGAAAAACATATGAAAGGCATAAAAGATGAAATGTTTGATAATCCATCAAGACCATTATTTACTGAGGAAACAGCAAGAAAAGTATTATCACGCATGAATGACGAAAAATTAAGAGATATATCAAATTAATTAAATAAAAGAGATTATAAGGAATGTCTCTAAAAATCCTTTTATTATGGATATAGAGTACATTCCTTAATTGTATAAAATTATTTTTATTGCATAAAAATAAAAGTTCATATAGTAAAACAAAATATACCATAGTTAGTGAAAAATAAATAAGTGGTTTATAGGTAAAGCCTTTATAAAAAACCTAAATATATTATATGAGAAGGAAATAAAATGTACGAAATATTTGCAGATATGCATGTTCATATAGGAAGAAGCGAAAATGGAAAACCAATAAAAATAACAGCAGCAAGGTCTTTAAATTTTGCTAATATAGCCAAAGAATGTGCAGATAGAAAAGGAATAAATGTAGTTGGAATAATAGATTGTGCTTCACCATATGTAATTGAAGATATAGAGAAATTTTTAGAAACAGGAGAAGCATATGAGCTAAAAGATGGTGGAATAATATATAAAGATAAAGTTTGTATATTATTAGGAAGTGAAGTAGAAACATCAGAAGAAGGAAGAAACGGTAAAAAAGGAAGCGCCCACAATATATGTTTCTTTCCACATTTAAAAGATATAAAACAATTTTCAAATGAATTAAGTCATCATTTAAAAAATATTACTTTAAGTACACAAAGAACAGATTTATCAGGATATGATTTAATAGATATAGTAGAAAAATATAATGGAATATTAATACCAGCACATATTTTTACTCCACATAAAAGCTATTATGGAAATTGTACAGATAGATTAAAAAATATATTTAAAGAAAAATATGATAAAGTTTTTGCAGTAGAATTAGGATTAAGTTCAGACACATTCTTAGCAGATATGATAACAGAATTAGAAAATAAAACATTTTTAACAAATTCAGATGCACATTCACTTCCTAAAATAGCTAGAGAATATAATAAAATGCAAGTAGAAGATATATCATTTAAAGAAATAGTAAAAGCTTTAAAAAATGAAGATGGAAGAAAAATAATTGCAAATTATGGACTAGACCCAAAACTTGGTAAATATCATAGAACATATTGCGATGATTGTGAAAAAACAATAGAAACAAAAGAACCAGTAGAAGAATGTCCATATTGTGGGAGTAAAAATGTTACATTTGGAGTTTTTGATAGAATTGAATTAATAAAAGATAAACCAAAAACAGAAAGTCCAGAAAATAGACCACCATATATATATCAAGTACCACTAGGATTTATACCAGGGGTAGGAGGAAAAACTATAACAAAACTATTAGATAATTTTGAGACAGAAATGAATATACTACATAAATTATCAAAAGATGATATAGAGGCAGTAGTGGGAGAAAAAGTAGCTAATAGTATAGAAAAGGCAAGAAACGGGGGATATAAAGTAAACTCTGGTGGTGGAGGAAACTATGGTACTTTAAGAGCAAAGTAGAAAAGATGTTTATAATATATAAATACTGATTATAATCAATATTTTAATAAAGAATAAAAACAGAAATTTAAGTACCAAAAATTAAATCTTAATATTATTGGACAAAAGTATAATTGTAGTAGAATAATTATTAAAATGTTCTAAAAATCTTCTTATCGAATACACATTATGTATAAAAGATAAGGAGATTTTTTATGAAAAAAAATAAAGAAATAAAATTAGTTACTTTAATAAAAGAACATATAAAGAACAATGCCAAGGAATATTTAATTGTTACATTAATTTTTATAATAGGAATATTTGCAGGAGTATTTTTTATAAATAATATGCAAGAAACAGCAAAGACAGATGTAACAGGCTACTTAAATAATTTTATAACTAAATTAAAAGAAAATCAAAATTTAGATATGGTGGGGTTATTAAAAAACTCAATAATGCAAAATTTAATTTTAGGAATAATAATTTGGTTTTTTGGTACAACTGTGATAGGAATTCCGATTGTTTTTGGACTGGTATTATATAGAGGATTTTGCTTAGGATATACTATTTCTACCTCTATATTGGTACTTGGATTAAGTAAGGGTTTAACTTTTTCTCTTATTGCCTTGTTAATACAAAATATATTATTTATTCCAGCAATTCTGGCATTAGCCGTTAGTGGATTTAAATTGTATAAATCTATAATAAAAGACAAGCGAAAAGAAAACATAAAGTTAGAAATCCTAAGACATACAATTTTTTCGTTAATAATGTTAATGATATTAATAGTTTCAGCAATAATAGAAATATTTATTTCAACAAATATTTTATGTAAAATAGTAAAATATTTTTAAAAATATTGGAAAATGTATTTACTTTTTGCAAATAGTTTGATATAACATATATGGTTAATTTATGTAAATTTTAAAAATATAGAGGTAGGGGAAAAAGATGGAAAGACAATTAAAATTATTTTTTGATTTTTTAGAGAATGATAAAAAATTATCAGAAAATACATTGCAATCATACAAAAGAGATTTAAAACAATTCAGAAAGTATTTAGAATCTTATGGATTACATTACAACAGAGTAAAAGAAGAAGACATGGAAAATTACATTAAAGAATTACAAGAAGAGGGAAAAAAAGCATCAAGTATATCAAGATGTATTGCATCTATAAGATCATTTTATCAATTTGTACTAAAGCATAAAAAAATAAAAAACGATCCAACAGCACACATACAATCTCCTAAAATAGAAAAAAGAGTACCTAGTGTATTAACTTCAAAAGAAGTAGAATTATTATTAAAACAACCTAACAATGAAGACTTAAAAGGAATGAGAGATAAAGCAATGCTTGAATTTGCTTATGCAACAGGAATGAGAGTTACAGAAATAATTTCACTAGATGTAGATGACATAAATTTAGAAGAAGGATATGCAATTTGTAAAGGGACAAATAAACAAAGAATTATTCCATTAGGTTCTTTATGTTTAAAAGCTTTAAAAGCATATTTAGAAGAAGCAAGAAATATATTAATAAAAAATGATGAAGAAAGAGCATTATTTGTAAACATAAACGGAGGAAGACTAACAAGACAAGGTTTTTGGAAAATAATCAAATACTACAAAGACCAAGCACATATAACAAAAGATATAACACCTCATGTATTAAGACATTCATTTGCAACACATTTATTACAAAATGGAGCAGACTTAAAAGCAATTCAAACAATGTTAGGACATTCAGATATATCATCAACACAAGTATATATGCAATTTCAAGATGAAGGTTTAAAAAATATATATAAAAAAGCACATCCAAGAGCATAATTTTGAATTATGATTTTAAGTGTGAAAACAATATATTAAACCTAAAAAAATATTAATATTAAATAAATTTGAAAATATATATAATAAAAATATATAATATTTAGTTTAAAAAAGAGTTTCATAAGTTATTGAAGCTTTTTTTTATTGCATAATAAAATTAATTTTTATTTTACTACTATATAAAAATTTTGACTTTAAAAATATATAATGGTAAAATATAAAAATAAAAAAACAAAAATAAGAGATATAGAAAATACAAAAATAATAAATAGAAAAAGAAAGGGAAAAATTTTGAATACAATATTAAAAATATTATTAACAATACTGATAACAATAATTATAACAATAGCAATAGTGATATTATATTTTTTCATATTCGATATAGAAACAAAAATCCCAAAAGAAATAGAACAAGAATGCAAAATAGAAACAAAACAGTTTATGGGAAGAAAAATATTTATACTAAAAGATAAAGAGAATATATCTAGTGAAAAATATATATTATATTTTCATGGAGGCTCATATGTAGCAGAGGCAACTCAGAATCATTTTAATTTTTTAGAAAGACTAGTAAAAGATACAAAATATACAATTATTATGCCAGATTATCCATTAACTCCAAAATATACATATGATGATGTTTTTGATATGACAGTACCATTATATAAAGAAATAATATCAAAAGTAAACAACAAGGATTTAATACTTATGGGAGATTCAGCAGGAGGTGGCTTGGCTTTGGGGTTGTATGAAAAAATAGCAACTGATTTTATAGATATACCATCAAAAACAATACTAATTTCTCCTTGGCTAGATGTAAAATTGCAAAATAATAATATAAATGAAGTATCAAAAAACGATGATATTTTAAGCAAAGAAAAATTAATACTTGCAGGATTGGCATATGCAGGAAAAGATGGAATGGATAAATATTTAGTAAATCCAATAAATGGGGACTTATCAAAACTTAATAATGTAGTTATATTTACAGGAACATATGATATTTTAAATCCAGATGCTATGCTTTTAAAAGAAAAAGCAGATAAATTAGGAGGAAATGTAAATTTAAAAGTATATGATAAAGCAAAACATATATGGTTAATTGACAATAATTCAGAGTCAGAGATAACCAATAAAGCATATAATGATTTATTAAAAGAATTAAGAAATGAAGGTGAATAACCAAATGAAAAAAGAAAAATTATATTGGAGAAGATTAGATAATTCAGCAAAAATATTTCCGATTTCTGCTGGAAAAAAGTATAGTACAGTTTTTAGATTATCAGCAATTTTAACAGAAAATATAGAAGCAGAAGCGTTGAAAGAAGCAGTAAAAAAAGCTTTAATGCAATATGAATTTTTTAAAGTGAGAATGAAAGATGGCTTTTTTTGGAACTATTTAGAATATAATTATAAAGAACCAATTATAGAAAAAGAAAGGGAATATCCATGTACATATATAGAACCAGCTAAAAACAATGGGTATCTATTTAAAATTACATATTTTGAAAAGAAGATAAATATAGATATATTTCACTCTTTAACTGATGGAAATAGTGGAGTAAAATTTTTTAGAGAAATTATATATAATTATATAGAATTGACACATAAGGAAGAATTTAAAGAAGAGTTAAGGACTATTAAAAAGATAGATTTATCAGCAGAAGACAGTTATATAAAAAATTATGACAAAAAAGCTAAAAATAATAGTTCAAGTAAAAAAGCTTATCAATTAGAAGGAAAGAAAACAAAATTTGGAGCTATTTCAGCAATACATGAATTTATTAATATTGAACAATTAAAAAGTGAATGTAAACAAAATGATGCAACAGTGACACAATATTTAACAGCGGTATTAATTTACTCGATATACAAAGCAAATTATTCAAAAGCTAAAAAAAGTAATTCTAAAAAACCGATAAAAGTTTGTATTCCTGTTAATTTAAAAAAATACTTTCCATCTAATACAATTTCTAATTTTTTCTCATATATTACTTTGGAAGCTAATATGAAAGATAAAAAAATGAGTGAATTTGAAAACATTTTGGGATTTGTAAAAAAAGATTTTAAAGATAAATTAACAGAAGAGGAAATACAAAAAACAATGTCATCAAATGTAAAACTAGGAATAAATCCAATAATAAAAAGAATACCATTATTTTTAAAGAAACCGTTAGTAAGACTAAGTTATATTGAAATTAGAAAATACACAACAACTACATTTTCAAATATAGGAAGGATAGGTATTATAGGGAAATATCAAAAATATATAGATAGTTTTTTAATGCTAATTGCACCAGAACCAGTAGAGAAAATTAAATGTTCTGCTTGTTCATTTGAAGATAAAATAGTTTTTACATTTACATCAATTTTAGGAAATTGTGAAATAGAAAAAAGTTTTTATGAATTTTTAACTAATAAAGGTATTAAAGTGAATGTAGAAAGTAATGGGATTTTAGACATTAAAACTGATAATAATTTTTAAATATTTAGAAGGGAATAAGAAATATGTTATATCCTCAAAAATTAAGTAGTAAGAAAAGTGAGTTAATAATAAGAGTATCAATTATAATTTCTGTTATAATAGCATTAATATTAGTAATTATAAATAAATTAGTAAATCCAGAGATACATTGGTCTGCTTTGGCTAATGCAGGAATAATATATGCTTGGATAACGATTATATATTCTATAAATAAAAGAACTAATATTGCCGGACATGTATTAATACAATTAATAGCAATAGCAATTTTAACCACATATATTGATTATAGAATAGGATTTAAAGGGTGGTCATTAGAGATTGCTATACCAATAATTATAATAGTAGCCAATATAACAATGTTAATATTGACAATTGTAAGTTATAAAAAATATGTTAGATATGCAATTTACCAGTTAATAATATGTATTTTTAGTTTGATTCCAATTTATTTTATATATGAACATATGGTGTTAAATATGGTTTTAAGCTATATTGCAATAGGAATTTCTATTTTGAATTTTATATTGACAATTATTTTATGTGATAAAGATGTAAAAGAAGCGATTATAATGAAATTTCATACTTGAAAAAAGCCCCTTAATAAATAGGGGCTTTTTGAAGGATTATAAAGATTCTGCATAAGTAATTGCAATATCTTCAAGTTCACTATTGAAAATAGCGGGTCTGACATACAAAGATTCAAATATTAATGCTGCGTCAACTGGATTTTTTACAGAATTCCAATCTTCTATTGTATATCCATTGTAATCTGATAATTGAAAATTTGATGAATTTTCAGAAATTTCATCAAGGATAAAGTCTAATTGAAGATAGAAATCATCAACATCTTTGTGTTTTTTATTTGCAAAATTATCTAGCTTATCAGCTCGATAATGACTCCAACACATAAGTCCAATTGAATTATCACTATTTTCATGAATAGTAGTATCAAAATTTGATTGAGCCTTAATATTTGAGACAATTCCTATAATTTGAGTAGATGATAAATCAGAGTTATCTTTTAGGTAATTGTATGCTTTAACGGCGCTTTGATTAGGTGACAAATTCTTATTTTTGAAAATAAATAAACTAAAAGCAATAATAAGAATTAGTAGTGTGGCTATGCTGCCAAATGCCAAAATCCGTTTTTTCATTTTGTTTGTTGTTTTCATAAGTATTTTCCTCCTTGAAAATATAAATTTTTATATACATATTTATTATATCATAAATTTACATAAAAATCAAAAAAATATAGTTTTGTTAAAAAATTTGCTTAAAATTTATAATTGACAAAAAAGGACATATATGTTAATATATCAATAAAAAGAGAGTATATTAGCATTAAAAAATTCCGTTAATTAGAAATTGTGTAAAATGTTAATATACTTTATATTTTTTACAATAAATTAAAAAAGGGATAAGAAAAATGAAAAATAAAATGAGAAATAAAATAAAAATTTTAAATAGGATATTAATAGTATTTATATTTTGTCAAAGTATGTTGCCGATGATAGCTAATGCTAATGTTATTTCGAAATCATATAAAGAAATACAGCCAATTTCATATTATGATGAAATAATATCAAAAACTACGCCAGAAGATAATTATAAAAATAATTTTTCCTTAGTATTAAAAAGAGAATTTATTAATAGAATAGGATATGATAAATTAGAAAAAAGTATAAAAGATGACCAAACAGGAGAAATGAAAGAAACAATAAATTGGATTTTTAATGATGAAGAAGCATTACAACTTTTTATAGAAGCAGGAAATATGGATGATTCATTAAAATGTTTAAACTCTCTTAATAAATTGTATCAAAATAATAAAGGGATTTTAACTGATAAAGAAAACGGACTAATATACAAAAAAATGTTAATTGCTTTATCGGTTTCATATGGCACAGATAAAATTTTATCACCATTAAAATTTAGTGCTCAGCAAACTTCTTATGATATTTTGGAAAGATATAGAATTATGAAGAAGATTTATGATGAAAGTTTATTTCCAAGAAAAAAAGAGTTTAAAAATTATAGTATGGAATTAATTAGATTTATTATGAATGATTCTATTGAAAATAGTGAGGTAGAATGGTTAAGAGGATATTCAGAATTTAAATATCCAAATGATTTAGATCAGCGTTTAAATCCATATAGTTATATGCCATATGTTTCACCAGATTATAATCAAAATAAATTATATGATCCTAATAATTATAATATGTATAACAATAAATATAAATTGAGTGAGTACAATATACCATATGGATTAAATAAAGATGGTAGTAAGACACCTAGAACATGGATGGTAATGGAAGCAGGTGGAATTTGTTGGAATATTTCAAGACTAGGACAAAACTTAAATAAAGTACATGGAATTCCAGCAGTAGGAATATATCAACCTGGACATGAAGCATATTTAACTTATTCAGAAGATTCTAATGGAAAAGGTTTGTGGAACATAGGAAATAATATTTCTGGATGGGGACAAAGCTGTACTGCTTGGTATGGTGGAAATCGTTATCGTTTACTATTTAACTGGAATAATAAACCTTTTACCAAAATGAATGTAAATAATTCACAAGTTGGAAATAATGCTGGATATCAATTATTAGGTCAAGCAGCATTAAATGACTACAAAAATTATCAAGAATCGTTTTATTATAATTTAATTGCTAATTCATATAGTAATTTAAAGAAAAAGGAAGAAATTTATAATAAGTCATTAGAAAAACTAAATATAAATTTAGATACATATGAAAACTTGATTAATAATTATAAACAGCAAGGAAATAAAACAAGTGAAGATTGGAAAATATTGTCTAAAAAAATAATTAATTCATATACATATTATCCAATGGCTATGGTAGATTTATTGAAACTTATTGAACCATATATGGATAATGACGATATTATTGAAATAGATATGTTAAAGACAGAAGCATTAAATAATGCTACAAAAGCAACTAACAAAGAAACTTTACAACCAAATGCTTGTAAAGAAATAGCCAACGCCTTAATGGGAACTGATAAAGTTGATTTAGCATCATTTTCATTTGATGGAGAAAATGCTGGAAAAATAGTAATGAATCCAAAGTATGATGATTATGATTTTCAAGTTCAATATAGCCTAGATGGAGGAAAAAGCTGGAAAGCGACATTACAACATAAAATCTTGCTTTCAAGAGAAGAAATAGAGAGCATAACGGTTGAAAATGATATAAAAGTAAAAATTTCTGGTTCAAATGAAATTTTTACAATTGATATTATTCCAGGAGAAGATATTTCTCTAAATTCTCTTGCTATGAATGATGAAGAAAACATCTTTGTAGGAAAGACTAATAATTTGCAATATAGTACAGATGGTGGAATTTCATGGAATGATTATAATAGTAGTATTAATTTTAATGATAAGCAAAGTATTAAAGCAAGATATAAAGCAAATGGAAGACATTTAGCAGGAAATAGCATGAATTTTGAATTTACAAAAGATACAAATCCAGAAACAATTAAATATATAAGCATAAAAAACTTAACATTTGTTTCAGCTGGAATATCACAAGATGGACAATCACCTGAAAATATGATTGATGCAAGTCCTTTTACAACATGGCATACAAAATATAGACAAGTAGCTACTGATAAATCTTATGTTATTAATTTTGATAAAATAAGATATTTATCTCAAATTACATATGATCCAGCAGGATTAAATGGAAGAATAAAATCTGCAAAAATATATGTTAGCCTAGATGGAAAAGAATGGACATTAGCAGGAGAACATCAAAATTTTGCCAATGATGAAAGCAGAAAAACAATTTTACTACCAGAATCTATGCCGGCAAAATATGTGAAAATAGAAGCAACTGAAACATATGGAAATGCAGAAGGTCCTAATAAATATGTAAGTGGTAAGAGATTTAATTATTATGAAGATTTAACAAAAAAATATAAAGAACCTGAAATACAATATTCTATTTCTTCATTAACAAATCAAGATGTTGTAGCAACAATTCAATTACCAGCAGGATTTAGTGCTGTTGGAGATACATCACATATATTTAAAGAAAATGGAGTTTATAATTTTACTTATAAAGATATAAACAATAAAGAGCATATTCTTAAAGCCGAAGTTAATTGGATTGATAAAAAGGCTCCAACAGCGACTGTTGAATACAATATTACTGAACCAACAAACTTGAATGTAAGAGCTACATTAAAAAATTTCTCAGAGGAAAATGTAATTATATTAAATGCAGATGAAGATGGTAGTCATACTTTTATTCAAAATGGAAAATTTACTTTTGAAATACAAGATAAAGCAGGAAATATAGGATATGTAGATTCAGAGGTAACTTGGATAAAAAATGACAATAATACAGAAGAAAATAATGACCAAAATCATAATTCAAATGGAAATGAAAACAACAATGGTACAACAGGAGGAGAAAATAATAACAATAAACCAAATGGGGAAAATACAGGAAATGGCAACAGTACACCAGATAGTGGAAATGCAGAAAACGGCAATAGTAAACCAGATGGTGGAAATACGGAAGATGGTAATAGTAATAATATAACAAACAATGAGAATACGCAAAATGAAAACAATAGTAAACCAAATGCAGAAAAAGAAAATTCTAATAATAGTATTATTGACAATTTAGCACATGGAAGATTACCAAATGCAGGAAAAAGCATAATAGAATATATTATTATTGGACTAGCTATAATATTAATAATATTTATTATAATATTTGCATTAAAACAAAAAAATAAGAGAAAATAATAAAAGATAATAACATAATTTAAAAGTCCCAGTTTTGAACTATACTATGAAAAGTAAAATTCAAAAAGGGACTTTTTATTTAAGAAACATTAAAGAAAAAGTAACTATAATTGACAGTTTAATAATAGATTACTGTTTCATCTATTTAGTGTATTTTAATTTACAAGAACATAGAGAAAAAGTATTAAAAAATATTTATTTATAAATATTTTTGTGATAGTATATAATTATAAATAATATAGGAGGTAATCTTTTATGGAAAAGATGAGTATTTCAGAAGAAATTAAACATATTGGAGCAAGTGATGAAAATATAAAATTATTTGAAAATCAATATTTATTAAAAAATGGGATGAGTTATAATTCATATGTAATAAAAGACGAAAAAAATGTAATATTAGATACAATAGATGAAAGATTAACAAAAGAATGGTTAGAAAATTTAGAAGAGGCATTAGATGGAGAAGAGCCAGATTATTTAGTAGTTTCACATATGGAACCAGACCATGCCTATAATATTGGTTTAATTGCCAAAAAATATCCTAAAATGAAAATAGTTGGGAATCAAATAACTTTTAATATGCTTAATAATTTTTTTGACATAGATTTTTCTAATAGAAAGTTTGTAGTTATGGAAGGTGATGTACTAGATATAGGAAAACATAAATTGCAATTTTTTATGGCTCCAATGGTACATTGGCCAGAAGTAATGGTAACATATGAGCAAACAGAAAAGATATTATTTTCAGCTGATGCATTTGGAAAATTTGGTGTATTAAATATGAATGAAGAATGGGATTGTGAGGCAAGTAGATATTATTTTGGAATAGTTGGAAAATATGGAATGCAAGTACAATCTTTATTAAAAAAATTAGAAAATTTAGATATAAAAATGATTTGCCCTCTACATGGACCAATATTGAAAGAAAATTTAGAACATTATATTAATAAATATGACATATGGAGCAAATATGAACCAGAAGAAGAGGGAATATATATAGCATGTGCCTCTATACATGGAAATACTCTAAAAGTGGCAAATGAAATGAAAAAAATATTAGAAGAAAAAGGGGCAAAAAAAGTAATATTAGGAAATTTAGCAACGAAAGATTGGTCAGAAGCAGTAGAAGAAGCTTTTAAATACTCACATTTAATAGTAGCAGCTTCAAGTTATAATACAGGAATATTTCCACCAATGAGACAATTTTTAGATCATCTAAAAGACAGAAATTATCAAAATAGAACAGTTGCAATAATAGAAAATGGTTCTTGGGCACCATCAGCAGGTAAGTGCATGAAAAATATATTACAAGAAATGAAAGATATAAATATAATAGAAAATATAGTTACAATAAAATCAACAATGAAAGAGGGAAATAAGGAGCAACTAAGAGAAATGGCAAAAGAAATTCTAGAAAATTAAAAATAATTTAGAATCACGATTTTGGTGATTTTGGGGTCGGAGACAAAAATCATGATGGAATATTCTTATTTTAAAAGTGGTATAATTGGAATTTTATTGAAGATATTATAAAAGTTGCGTAAATCGGATTTTTCGATTGCGCAACTTTTATAATTAATTTTAAAGAATATATAGAAAAAATTTGTGTAAAGTTTAAAAATAAACTTTCTTATGATGAAATAAAATTATTTTTTTAAGTTTTTTCTTCTAAGTTGGCCACAAGCAGCATCGATATCTGAACCTAATTCTCGTCTTATTGTAGCAACTATTCCATGCTCATTTAAATAATCTCTAAATTTCATTATATTTTCATTTGAACTTTTCATATAAGAACCATTTTCAATTTTATTTATAGGAATTAAATTAACATGACATATCATACCTTTTAGAAGCTTTACTAATCTTTTTGCATCTTCTAAATTATCATTATTTTCCTTTGCAAGAGCATATTCAAAAGAAATTCTTCTATGAGTTTTTTCTATGTAGTCTTTACAAGCTTGTAACAATTCTTCTAAGTTATAAGCATTATTAAGTGGCATCATTTGACTTCTTTGCTCATTTGTAGTAGCATGTAAAGAAATTGATAATGTACATTGTATATTTTCTTCTGCTAGTTTATATATTTTAGGAACTAATCCACTTGTAGAAATACTAATATGTCTAGCGCCAATATTTAAACCCTTAGGATTATTAATTATTCTAATAGCTCCAACTACATTATCATAATTATCTAGTGGTTCACCAATTCCCATAAATACGATATTTGATATTCGTATATTTTCATCTCTTTCAACAGCCATTATTTGTTCAACAATTTCACCACTAGTTAGGTTTCTAATAAACGGAATACCTGTTGAAGCACAAAATTTGCAACCCATTTTGCAGCCAATTTGAGAAGAAACACAAATGCTATATCCATGATGATATTCCATAAGTACAGTCTCGATAGCATTTCCATCTAGTACATCAAATAAATATTTTTTTGTTCCATCAGATGCAATTTGTTTTTTTAAAATATTAAATTGTTTTATTTCATAATTTTCCTTTAATTTTTCTCTTAATTCTAAGGATAAGTTTGTCATTTCATCAAAATTTGAAACCCTAGATTCATATATCCACTTAAATATTTGCTCTGCTCTAAATGGTTTTTCGCCTATGTTTTTAAGTTCTTCTTTGAGTTCGTCTAAATTATAATCTTTTATATTTTTCATTTTTGCTTTTAATCCTCATATAATATATTTAGGTTTTTTAAAGTAGGATTTTACCTATAAACCTTATAACAATAAAAGTAATAGTATTTTTTATGTGTATTAAACAAATATATTTATAATATATGTACAAATAAATTATTATTAAATATTTTTATGATTAGTTTTAGAAATTGATTTTGGTATAATTATATTTTGTGGTCTATTTACTTTTATTAAATTTTTAAAATTATAAATCATTTCATAATCTTTACCATAGATAAATTTCAATAAATTAATTCTGATTTTTTCAAAAGGAGAATTTTTAACAATAATTAAGCTTGTTTGCTTTTGATTTTTTGGCATAATATCACCAATCCATTTTTAATAGTTATATAGATAACATTACTATAAAAAGGCTCTTTTGTCAATTTTCTTTTAGAATTATCAGTAAAAAAACAAGTTGATTGACATAATATTAAATAAAATGTATAATATAAATATAAAATATAGAAAAAAAGCTTTCCAAAATTCAATGAATTAGGGAAGAACAGGAGGAATTATGACTAAAAAAATTATAACTATGCCAACAGGATTTAATCCAAGTGAATGGTCACGGAAAACAAATTGCTATATGTATGCAATAAATTATCAGAAAGATGATAAACCGAGAGATGTAGGAGAATTATCTGATAATTTAATAAAGGATTACTATACTATCGATGAAATTAAAGAAAGGCTATTCAAAGATATGAAATTGCTTAATATAGAAATAAAAAAAGCAACATATGAAGAAGAGTGCTTCGAAAACGAATGGAAAATAGCATTATTTTATCGAGAAGGAGATGGGGATTTTCATTTTTTGCGAGAAGATTATCATAACAGATGGTCACACAAAACAAAAGGAAGAAAGCCATCTAATAAGGATTATAGCAATGCAACAATTATTGATCCTAGATGGGCAAATTTAATGGAATATGAATTTGTAGAATTTTACAAGTTAAAATGCCATTAGATAGAAAATTTAAATTAAGAAGTGTATTAGTATTAAACTATGCACTTCTTAATTTATTATATGAGAAACATAGATTAAAGAATAATACAAATTAATCCACCACTACCCTCATTAACAATTCTTTCTAAAGTTTCTTGTAATTTAACTTGAGCTTCTTCCGGCATTTTAGCAAGTTTAGTTTGTAAACCTTCATTAACAAGTTCGTGTAAACTTTTTCCGAAAATATTTGATTCCCAGATTTTCTTAGGGTCACTTTCAAATTCAGATAGTAAATAATTAACAAGTTCTTCTGATTGTTTTTCAGAACCGACAATAGGAGAAACTTCGGTAGCAACATTTGTACGAATTAAGTGAATGCTTGGTGCTGTTGCTTTTAACTTAACCCCAAATTTTGAGCCTTGTTTTACCATTTCAGGTTCTTCTAATATTAATTCATCTATTGAAGGAGTAACAATACCATATCCTTTCCTATCAACTTCATCCAAAGCATAAGAGATTTTATCATATTTTTTCTTTGTACTAGCAAGTTCAGAGATTATACTAAATAAGTCTCCTTCATTATTTACTGTAACACCAGTGATTTCAGACAAAACATTGTAAAATAATTCTTCTTTAAGTTGTATTTCAACATTAACTTTTCCTGTACCTAATTGAATATCAGAGATTGATGTTTTTGATATAATTTCAGTTTGTTTAATAATATCTACGCAATTAGATATTTCTTTTAACATATTTATATTAGAAAAAGCTTCTTTTATTTCTTTATATAATTCAAGTTTTAAAGGATGCTCAATATCTAATCCATCAATCCATCTAGGGAATTTTATACTAATTTGGTCAACAGGAAATTCATATAAAATCTTTGAAAAAATTGTATTAATATTTTCTATTGTCAAATATTCACAATTAATTGGCATTACAGAAGTATTGTATTTATCACTTAATTTTTTAGCTAGTTCTTTTGCATATTCAGAGTCAGGATCATTAGAATTTAGCAAAATTATAAATGGTTTATTAAGTTCTCTTAATTCACTTACAACTCTTTCTTCTGCTTTAATATAATCTTCTCTTGGAATGTCAGTAATAGAACCATCTGTTGTAACTAAAATTCCAATAGTAGAATGTTCAGTTATTACCTTTTTTGTTCCAATTTCAGCAGCTTTTTCAAAAGGGATTTCTTCTTCGGACCAAGGTGTTTTTACCATTCTAGGCATATCATCTTCCAAATACCCAATAGCATTATCAACTAGATAACCTACACAATCAACAAGTCTAGTTTTAAATTTTAAATTATCATTTAAACTAATTTCAACAGCTTCATTAGGAATGAATTTAGGTTCTGTTGTCATAATAGTTTTTCCACCAGCACTTTGTGGAAGCTCATCTTTTGCTCGTTCTTTTTTGTATTCATTATTAATATTAGGAATGACTAATAAGTCCATAAATCTTTTTATAAAAGTAGATTTACCAGTCCTTACAGGACCGACAACTCCTACATAAATATCACCATCAGTTCTTTTTGCGATGTCTTGATACAATCTTGTATTTTCCATCTATATACCTCCTTCATAAAAATCAAGAAATGTTTGTACTAAATTACTTTAATTAATGTATATTTATAGAGATATGAATATATTACAAGTTTTATAAAAAAACTTGATAAATGAAAAACCATATGTTAAAATGACATTATTATAGAAGAAACATATAATATACTAAAAGACAAAAGGAGCGACTGATATGGATAAAATGCAAGATATTATTGATATATTAAAGACATATAATCAAGAACATATTATAAATTTATTAGAAAAAATAAACGAAGAACAAGAAAAAGATTTAATAGAACAAATAAGCAATATAGATTTTCATCAAATGAAAGAATTATTTGATAATACAAAAAAAGAGGTAGAAATTAAAGAAAATAAAATTGAGCCATTAGAATATTTAGATAAAGATAAATTATCAAAAGAAACTAGAAATAGATTTGATAAATTAGGTTCAGAAGTATTAGAAAAAGGTGAATACGCAGTAGTAACAATGGCAGGAGGGCAAGGCACAAGACTAGGTCATACAGGTCCAAAAGGAACTTTTAAATTAGATGTATATGGAAAAGGAAAATATTTATTTGAAATATTAATAGAAAACTTAAAAGAAGCTAATAAAAAATACGGAAAAGTTATTCCATGGTACATAATGACAAGCAAAGAAAATAATGCAGAAACAAAAGCTTTCTTAGAAAAAAATAATTATTTTGGATATCCAAAAGATAGTGTTACATTATTTGAACAAGGCGAGTTGCCACTTATGAATACAGAAGGAAAATTATTAATAGGAAAAAATAAAAAAATAAGAGAAGCGTCAGATGGAAACGGTGGAACATATTTTTCTCTTAGAGCAAGTGGTTGCTTAGCTGATATGAAAGAAAAGGGAATTAAATGGATTTTTATAGGTGGAGTAGATAATGCACTACTAAAAATGGCAGATGTAACATTATTAGGAATGGCAATAGATAAAAATGTTCAGATTGCATCAAAGTCAATAGTAAAAGCAAATCCACATGAAAAAGTAGGAGTATTTGCTAAAATGAATGGACATCCAAAAGTAATAGAATATTCAGAAATGCCTGAGAAAATGTCAGAAGAAATTGATGACAATGGAGAATTAAAATATGGTGAAGCACATATAATGTGTAATTTATATACAATAGATGCGATAGAAAAAATAAGCAAAGAAACTTTAATGTATCATAGTGCTTTCAAGAAAAATGCATATATAGATGAAGATGGAAAAGAAATAATTCCAGAAGAACCAAATTCATATAAGTTTGAATCATTTATTTTTGATGCGTTTGAATTTTTTGATGATATAGCAATTTTACGAGGAAAAAGAGAGGATGATTTTGCACCAGTAAAAAATAAAGAAGGTGTGGATAGCCCTAAGACTGCAAAAGAATTGTATGAAAAATTTTGGAACAGGAGTTAAGGAATATTCTTAAATTCCTGTTTTACTTTTTACAAAAAGAAAGGATTTGATTAAAAATGGAAGAATGTAAAATTAAAAATTTATATAATTTAGAGGAGACAATTGCTAAAAACTTATTAGAGGAAGCTATATATCCTTGGGAGGTGTTAAGTAAAATAGAAGAATATATATTAAAAATAGGGGAGAAACTAAGCAAAGAAGATTATGATAAGGTAGGAGATAATGTTTGGATTGCAAAATCAGCAAAAGTTGCTCCAACGGCTTATATACATGGTCCAGCTATTATAGGAGAAAATGCTGAAATTAGACATTGTGCGTTTATTAGAGGTAATGCAATAGTTGGCAATAATGCAGTTGTTGGAAATTCGACTGAACTTAAAAATGTTATTTTATTTAATAATGTTCAAGTTCCTCATTATAATTATGTGGGAGATTCTATTTTGGGATACAAAGCTCATATGGGTGCTGGTTCTATAACATCTAATGTAAAGTCTGATAAAAAATTAGTTGCCATTAAAAATGGTAATGAAATGATTGAGACTAATAGGAAAAAAGTTGGAGCTATGATTGGTGATAATGTTGAGGTTGGTTGTGAGTCTGTTTTAAATCCTGGAACTGTTATTGGAAGAGATTCTAATATATATCCTTTATCCTCAGTTAGAGGAGTTGTAAAGGCTCATAGCATTTATAAGAAAGATGGGGAAATTGTTGACAAGGTTTAGATTTTGTTCTATAAAGTTATGACCAGATGATCTTTTAATGCTGTGGTGTGGAGTTAAAAAGTCTTATCTCTAAAATTTTTTCTATGTTAATGACTCGCTACATAATTTAAGAATTTCTATTGCAAAATTTTCGGTGCCCTTTCTGTGCTGGTTTCTTTTTGAGAAAGAAACCACTCGAACATTACCCAAAAATTTTGCAAAGAATTTCTAAAATTATTCTGGTCGTACATTAACATAGAAAAAATTTTAGAGATAAGACTTTTTAACTCCTTGAAGAATTAGGGAGTGACTAGTTTATATGTTTTAAAGAAGGAGCATTAGACGAGAAATTAGTACATTTCATTGTGAAATATACTGTATCAGATGATTTATTAAAAATTAAAAAGATTGATAACAATAATTTTGAAAATTACTTTATTTTTTTATGAGTTTTGTATATAATATGAAATAGAATTTTAAAAGAAGAGGTGCAATATGAATAAAACAGAAGCTAAAAAGAGGATTGAAGAGTTAAGAAAGAAAACAGAATATTATGCTGGTAAGTATTATGATGATGATAAGCCTGAAATTTCAGATTTTGAGTATGATATGCTTATGGTTGAGTTAAGAAATTTGGAAAGTGAATTTCCAGATTTGAAATCAAAGGATTCGCTTACTGAAAAAGTTGGGGGGCATGTTAAAGAAGGTTTTAAAAAGGTTAATCATGAGGTTCCTTTGCAGAGCTTACAAGATGTTTTTAGTTTTGAGGAGGTTGAGGATTTTGATGTTAGAATAAGAAAACAGGCAGAGGAAAATGGAATAAAAGAGGTTAATTATGTTGTAGAAACAAAAATTGATGGTTTGTCAGCTAGTTTGGAATACAAAGAGGGTAAGTTTGTAAGAGGGGCAACAAGAGGAAATGGTTTAGTAGGTGAAGATGTTACTGAAAATTTGAAAACTGTTAAATCAATTCCGATGGAGTTAAAAGATAAAATAGATATCACTGTTAGAGGTGAAGTGTTTATTTCAAAATCAGATTTTGATGCTATGAACCAAGAACGAGAAGAAAATGAAGAAGAATTATTTGCAAATGCAAGGAATGCAGCAGCTGGTTCGCTTCGTCAGTTAAATAGCAAAATAACTGCAAAAAGACCATTAGATATATATATATTCAATGTTCAAAAGATTGATGGAAAAGAGTTTAATTCTCATTTTGAAGAATTGGAATATTTGAGTAATTTAGGATTTAATGTTAATCCTGTAAGAATACCTTGCAAAAATATAGAAGAAGCTAAAAGTGCAATTCAGAAAATAGGTGATGACAGAGAAAAGTTGACTTTTGGAATAGATGGAGCAGTTATAAAAGTAGATGATTTGAATTTTAGAAAAATATTAGGACAAACAATAAAAGTTCCAAGATGGGCAGTTGCCTATAAATATCCACCTGAGCAAAAAGAAACAATATTGAAAGATATAGTTTGTCAAGTTGGTAGAACTGGTGTAATTACACCAATGGCAATACTTGAACCAGTAAAAGTAGCAGGTTCAACAATTTCGAAAACAACACTTCATAATGAAGATTTTATAAAAGAAAAAGGGCTAAAAATAGGAGATACAGTTGTAATTCAAAAAGCAGGAGATGTAATTCCAGAAATTGTCGAAGTAGTTATGAAAAAAAGAACTGGAAATGAAATAGATTTTGAAATGCCAAGAATATGTCCGGTTTGTGGAGCATTAGCAGTTAGAGAAGAAGGAGAATCAGCGATAAGATGTACAGGAATAGAATGTCCAGCAAAATTATTCAGAAATTTAGTTCATTTTGTATCAAGAGAAGCAATGAATATTGATGGACTTGGGGAGAACATAATTCAACAATTATTAGATAGAAATTTAATAAGTAATATTGCTGATATATATACATTAAAATTTGAAGATATAGCATCTTTAAAGAAAAATGGAAAAAAATTTACTGAAAATTTAATGAATGCAATAGAAAATAGCAAGAAAAATGATTTATATAGACTAATAACAGCCTTAGGAATTAGACATGTAGGTGTTAAAGCTTCAAAATTATTAGCAAGAAAATATAGAACAATAGAAAATCTAATGAATGCAACTTTTGATGATTTAAGTATGCTAAATGATATAGGACCAATTGTAGCAAATAGTATAAGAGAGTTTTTCTTAGAAGATCAAACAATAGATTTGATAAATAAATTAAAACAAGCAGGAGTTAATACAGAAAGTTTAGAAGAAGAAAGCGATGATAAAAGATTTGAAGGAAAAACATTTGTATTAACAGGAAGCTTAGAAGATTTTACAAGAGGAGAAGCATCAGATATAATAGAAAAATTAGGAGGAAAAACATCAGGGACTGTATCTAAAAAAACTGATTATGTATTAGCAGGAGAAGAAGCAGGAAGCAAATTAGCAAAAGCAGAAAAATTAGGAATAACAATATTAACAGAAGAACAATTTAAAGAAATGATTAAAGATTAAAAAGGAAAGGAGAGAATGATATAATTTAATGAATTTAAAATATATCATTCAATAAATATATGGATAAAAATTATACATTTGAAATGATGTGGGAAGATTTAGATAATGGATATCAAATATATTACACATATGTTAGAAACAAATATTTATTATTCAAAACAGCACCTAATTGCTATACTCAAAAATTATTATCAGACCATTCAAAAAATCCTCAACCTAAAATGACAATGCTTACATTGAAAAGGGTGAGAGAGATGTTTCCCAACATGGAAGATATTGAATATAAGGTGGCAAATGACTAAAATAATAATGCAGTTATTAAGGAATGGTGATAGAAAAATGAAAAATTATTACTTTACATCTGAAAGCGTTACAGAAGGACATCCTGATAAATTGGCAGATTTAATATCAGATGCAATATTAGATGAATGTTTAAAACAAGATGAAAATTCCAAAGTGGCAGTTGAAACATTTTTATCAAGTAATTTAGTAACAATAGCAGGGCAAATAACATCAAAAGCTAAGTTTGATACAGAAAAAATTGTAAGAGACACAATAAGAGCAGTTGGCTATGATAATGAGAATACAGATATTGATTACAGAACTTGTAAAATACAAGTTAAAATAACAAGACAAAGCCCAGATATAGCTCTTCGGTGTAGATATTGGTGGAGCAGGTGACCAAGGTATTATGTTTGGTTATGCAAGTAATGAAACAGAAGAGTATATGCCATATGGAATTTATCTTGCACATAAATTATCTAAAAAACTAACAGAGGTAAGGAAAGAAAAGGTAATCCCATATTTGAAACCTGATGGAAAAACACAAGTTACTATTGAATATGAAAATGATAAGCCTAAAAGAATTGAAACAATTTTAATATCAACACAACATAAAGAAGGAATTAAGCAAGAACAAATAAGAAAAGATATAATTGAAAAAGTAATAAAAGCAGTAGTATCCAAAAACATGATGGACGAAAATACAAAAATCTATATAAATCCAACAGGAAGATTTGTAATAGGAGGACCATTAGGAGATACAGGATTAACAGGAAGAAAAATAATAGTTGATACTTATGGAGGATATAGTAGACATGGTGGGGGAGCTTTTTCAGGAAAAGATGCAAGTAAAGTTGATAGAAGCTCTGCATATATGTTAAGACATATTGCCAAAAATATAGTGGCTAATAATTATGCAGAAAAATGTGAAATACAAGTATCATATGCAATTGGAATGAAAGAGCCATTGTCTATAAATGTAAATACATTTGGAACAGGAAAGAAAAGTGATGAAGAGATTGTAAATTTAATAAAAGAAAAATTTGATTTAACACCAGAAGGAATAATTAGTTATTTACATTTGAAAGAGCCTATTTATACTAAGACAACTAATTATGGACATTTTGGTAAAAAAGATTTACCTTGGGAAAAAGTGATAAAACTATAAAGAAAGATAAGAAAAGATAAATTTATATAATAAAAAATTTATAATTTTATATGTTTATAATTGAAAAATAATAAAATATAAAGTTCACAAATAATTCACAAAAGACACAAAAATAAAACATAAAAAAATATTATATTAATAATCATAAACATCCCCTTTTTTTCAAAGCAACCTTAATATTTAGTTAAAAAATTATAAATATTAAGGTTGTTTTTTGTTGTACAAAATAATTGATTTGATAAAAAATTTCTTGTTAAATAACTATATAATAACTTTTAAAAATTAAATGCTGAAAAAAGTAATAATTATTAACTATTTTCAGTTACTTTACAAGAAAAAATATTATACAGTAACACTAAATGGAATAAATTTTGATAAATCAGTTTTCGATAATAGAAATTAGTGATATAATAACTAAAAATTGTTAGCAAAGGTTGATAAGTTTTATAAAAGTTAAAAAATAGTTTATTAACAATTTGAAAAATAAAGAAATGGAAGTGTAAGAATGAATAAGTATTTAGATAGTATTGAAAACGAAGAAATAAAAGAATATTTAAAGGTATTATCACCAGAATTTCCAGAATGGTTAACAGAGTATATTTATACACCTGAAATGTTACGACTTGATGGAGTAGGTATGTCTTGTGGTACATTTTATACTAAAATATATAATGATAAATATTTTTATTCAACATTAACACATAGTGTTGCAGTAGCTTTGATAATATGGAATTTTACTAAAAATAAAAAACAAACTTTATCAGGTTTATTTCATGATATTGCAACACCAGTTTTTAAACATTGTATTGATTTTATGAATGGGGATTCAGAAAAGCAAGAATCTACTGAAAAAAGAACAGAGCAAATAATTAAGAATTCAAAACAAATAATGAATTTATTAAAAAGAGACAATATAAAAATTGAAGAAATTTCGGACTATAAAATATATCCAATTGCTGATAATGATACACCCAAATTAAGTAGTGATAGATTAGAATATACATTATCAGGAGGGTTATATCAAGTAAGAATATTTGATATAGAACAAATAAAAAAATACTATAATAATATAAGTATTTCAAAAAATGAAGATGGAATTGAAGAATTAGCTTTTAAAGATAAAGAAATTTGCGAAGAATTTATACATAAAATTTCAAAATTATGGCCTCGTTGGGTAGAAGATGAAGATAGACTATGTATGCAATTTGTAGCTGATATTGTAAAGTCTATGTATAAAAAAGGATATATTACGATTGACAATTTATATGAATTTTCAGAAAAAGAGATAATAGAGAAGATAAAAAATTGTAAAGATTTATACATTAGAAAAGCATTTATAAATTTTGAACAAGCTCAAAGAGATTTGGTATATAAAAGTGAGGAGATAGATAACAAGATTTATTGTACAAGTGTAAAGGGAAAGAAAAGATATATAAATCCATTAGTAATAAATGAAGAAAATGTTTATAGAATAAAAGATATTTCTGATATTGCAAATAAAGATATTAACGATTTTTTGAATATGAAATTTTATACTTATATTGGATTTAATTTTGAATTTAAACCATATTAAAAATTTGTAGAATTCTTAAATATATGATAAGAAAAAAATAATAATTAAATAAAATAAGACTATTAAAATATTTAAAATTATTTAATAGTCTTATTTTTATATAGAGTTACTACTTTTATATATAAAA
>ENA-OPBF01000150-OPBF01000150.1-human-gut-metagenome-genome-assembly--contig:-NODE-150-length-59515-cov-3.373125_pt1 | contig 59515 bp, 51 predicted proteins | sample MGYA00241067_ERZ501450 | MGnify/ENA primary metagenome ERZ501450 (study PRJEB25962, sample SAMEA2042516) | human gut metagenome | biome: human gut; feature: human-associated habitat; material: faeces... | reverse complement strand
ATATAAATAAATTCCAAAATAATAATGAAAATTTTATTTATGAAAATGGAATTTTAATGAATAAAAATAAAGAAAATTTATTATTTATTTCAAGTAACTATTTAAAAAATATAACAACATTTATCATACCAGAAGGAGTAAAGAAATTTAATACTTCAATAGCATCATATGAAAATATAAAAAAAATTGTAATTCCTGAAAGCTTAGAAGAAATTACAGAAGAAACTTCAAGTATAATTTTTCCAACAACAATAGAAGAAATAGAGGTTTCAGAAAAAAACAAAAAATTTTCAGTATCAAATAAAGAAAAAATATTATATACAAAAGATAAAAAAGAATTAGTTATGTGTTTTTCAAAAGAGGAAAATATTAATATAGACCCTAATAATGAAATTGGCATACTAAAATTAAATAGCTGGTCATTTTCACAAGCTAGTAATGCAAAAATAATTACATTGCCAAGTAGTTTGAAAATAATAGGTAAACAAGTATTTGACTTTAATGAGAAATTGCAAGAATTGAAAATAGGAGAAAACGTTTCAGAGATAAATCCAATTTTCAAATATCGTAATTATAAAGGTAAAGTTACAATAGCGCCTAATAATAATTATTATGTAGTAGAAAATGATATATTATATAATAAAGATAAAAGTAAGTTAATATCAGTTTTGTATGAAATAAATGGAGAATTTAATGTAGATAATAATGTTAGAGAAATAGGAGATTATGCTTTCCATGGTCAGAGCAAAATGTCACTTATAAATATTTCAGATAATGTAGAAAAAATAGGTAGGGCTTTTAATTATTGTAATTTTAAAATAATTGATATACCAAAAAATGTTCAAGAGATAGAATATGTCTGTTTTGATCTTAATCCAGATTTAGAAAAAATAATAATCCATAAAAAAGAAAATTCTATATTAGGGGCACCTTGGGGAGCTATAAGAGGGATGAAAGTTGTAGAATGGAAATAGAACGAGTAGCAATAACAAATAATAGAAAAAGATGACTCATTTTTGAGTCATCTTTTTGAAAATAAAAGGGGATGTTTTTTTATCTAAATCAGTATTATTACTGACTATATTTATACTATACCAGTCTTTTTTGTCCATTTTGTGAACTAAAAGTGAAAATTCAAACTAAGGTTGTTCACCTAATTTTAAAGTTAAATCTTTTTCTTGCCCTTCTCTATTTACTTTTATTTTTATTTCATCACCAATTTTATGAGAATTTTTAATTTCTGTTAGTTCATCCATAGTTTTTATTTTTTTGCCATCTACTTCAATAATTACATCACCAGGTTTTAGACCTGCTTTTTCAGCTGCTGAAAAGTCATCTATTGATTTTACATAGATACCTTCAACTAAGTGATTTTCCTTAGCAAGTTTTTCATCTAAATCCATTCCTGTTATTCCAATATAAGGTCTTTTAACTTTGCTATATTGAATTAATTGAGAAGTTATGTCAGTAGTTGAGTTAATAGGAATAGCAAATCCCATACCTTCAATGTCTTCACCAGAAAGTTTTAAAGTATTAACTCCAATAACTTTACCTTCGCTATTTACAAGTGCGCCACCACTGTTACCTGAATTTATAGCTGCATCTGTTTGAATTAATGTATATTTTTTTCCATCAGTATCTGTAATTTCTCTATTAACAGCACTTACAACACCACAAGTAATACTACTTTGTAGACCTAACGGATTTCCAACTGCCATTGCAAATTCTCCAACTTTTATAGAGTCAGAATCAGCAAATTCTGCTTTTGGTAAATCTTTTTTATCAATTTTTACAACAGCTAAATCTGTTTGTTCATCAGTACCAACTATTTTAGCTTCATATTCAGTAGTATCATTAAATAGAGTTACAGATACTTTGGCTGCTTCTGAAACTTGGAAATATGATTCTGATTCGCCAGAAGAAACAACATGGTTATTTGTTAGAATATAGCCATCTTCACTAATTATAATACCAGAACCAGTAGCTGTCGCAGTAGATTGAGATTGAGTTCCAAATACAGGTATTTTTGATGTTACATTATATTCAATTTTTATTCCAACAATTGAAGGTAAAATTTTATTAGCAGCATATACAGCAGTATCAGAATAATTATTTAAAGAAATTTGATTAACAGTACCAGAAGCGTTAGAGGTACTAGAAGATGTTGTTGAACCAGTATTTATAATATGTTCTCTTATAGATGGAATACCAAAACAAGTACCTATTACTAATGCACATCCAACAACTCCACTAAAAAATGGTAATACAATTGATTTTCCAAATCCACTTTTGTGTTTTTGTTTATTATCAATTTCATAAACGGTATTATATGAACTTTTATTGGATACCGTTTTAAATTTTGAATTATCTTTTTTTTCATTTTCATCCATAATGAAAACCTCCTCTTGAACATATATAAGAATTTTGCATATGTAAAAGTAAAAGATAATAAAAATAATTAATGATTTTATTATGCAATTTTGCTTTTACAGATTTGCGATTTTCTTATATCTTAACTAATTAATTTAAATATTACAATACTTTTGTGAAATTTGTGTGAATATATTAAGTTTTTTCTTACAAATTTATATACATATAAAAATAATTTAATTAATAGCTTGAATAAAAAAATTCAATTTGTTAAAATATTAATTAAATGAAAAGAAATATTGTTATTGAATTTGAAAGGAATGATAATAAAAAATGAATAGATTAAAAAAAGAAGAAAGAGGAGTAACTTTAATAGCTTTGGCAGTTACAATTATAGTATTATTAATATTAGCGTCAATTACTATGTATGGAGGTACTGATATTATCAATAGATCTAAATTAGAAGGTTTAAAAACTAATATGTTGTTAATTCAAACTAAGGCAAAAGAATATGTAGAAAATGCTAAATTTCAACTAGGAATAAAACCAGAAGAAGCAACTGAACCAATGAAAGAAAAGGCACGATTAGAATTAGAAGGAGAAGAAAAAGGAAATAAAGTAATTAGTGGAGATTCTATGGCAAGTGAAGCAACTAAAATAGGAATAAGTCAACAAGAAATTGAGCAAGGAAATGTTTTTTGGTTATCAACATCAAACTTAGAAAAAATGGGGATAAAAGGAACAAAATCAGACGAAAAAAGTGGGTACTATATAATTGTGTATAATATGGAAGAAATATCAGCAGAGATATATAATACAGTAGGATATAAAAATGTATATTCATTGACAGATTTAGAAAATATTGAAGAATAAACTTAAAAATTAAAGAATACAACATATAAATTAGTTGATTTCATTTAATTATATTAATAATTATTATTGTGAAAAATTTAAGAAAATGTATATAATATTTGTGTTTTGAACGGAAGGAATGGGAGCAAAATTGAAAGAAAAAGAACTAGAAAGATTATTAGAACTAAAAAAAATAGAAAAAGATTTATATGAAAAAGGCTTTGAAAATATATGTGGGATAGATGAAGCAGGAAGAGGCCCACTAGCAGGACCAGTTGTTGTAGCAGGTGTTATTATGCCAAAAGATTCAATGATAGAAGGAGTAAATGATTCAAAAAAAGTTTCAGAGAAGAAAAGAGAAAAATTATATGATTTAATAATTGAAGAAGCAATAAGTTATTCTGTTGCAATAATTGGACAAGATGTAATTGATGATATAAACATTTTAAATGCAACTAAACAAGGAGTGGCAGAAGTAGTAAGAGGGTTAGATGTAAAACCTAATTTAATACTTGTAGACGCACTTACTCATATAGATACAAATGGAATACCATATGATTCAATAGTTAAAGGAGACGCAAAATGCTATAATATTTCAGCTGCATCAATTTTAGCAAAAGTAACTAGGGATAGAATAATGAGACAATGGGACGAAATCTATCCACAATATGGTTTTTCTTCACATAAAGGATATGGAACAGCTAAACATATAGCTGCAATAAAAGAATATGGTTTATGCCCAATACATAGAAAAAGTTTTACAAAAAATTTCGTATAATTAGTGAGGAAAATATGAGATTTTTATAAAATAATAAAGAAAATAAATATAGTTTCAAATAATATTATATAAAATTTTAAAATTAAAAAGTTTTATATTACAAAATTGATAGGTATTTATAATACAAAGGAGAGTAAAGTATGAACATCCTAGAAATTATAGAAAAGAAAAGAGATAAAAAAGAATTAACTAAGGAAGAAATTCAATTTTTTATAACAGAATATACAAATGGAAATATTGCAGATTATCAAGCATCGGCGTTGATAATGGCAATATTTTTAAACGGAATGACAAAAAAAGAAACAACATATTTAACAATGGCAATGGCAAATTCAGGAGATATATTAGATTTATCTGAATTACAAGAAATAATAGTTGATAAACATTCAACAGGGGGAGTAGGGGATAAAGTTTCTCTAATTTTATTACCACTAGTTGCATCTGCTCGGAGTACCTGTTGCAAAAATGTCAGGAAGAGGACTAGGATTTACTGGTGGCACAGTGGATAAATTAGAATCTATACCAGGTTATAGAACAGATATTGATATGAACAATTTTATACAAAATGTGGAAGAAATAGGAATAAGTATGATATCACAAACATTAAATTTAGCACCAGCAGATAAAAAGATATATGCGTTAAGAGACAGTATTTCTTGTGTAGAAAGTATTCCATTAATTGCTTCTAGTATAATGAGTAAAAAAATAGCAAGTGGAGCTGAAAAGATAGTATTAGATGTTACAGTAGGTAGTGGAGCATTTATGAAAAATCTACAAGAAGCTAAAAAATTGGCTAACGAAATGATAAAAATAGGAGAATTAGCAGATAGAGAAACAGTATGTGTTCTTACAAACATGGATGAGCCATTAGGTATTTCAGTAGGAAATAATTTAGAGGTAATAGAAGCAGTAGAGTGCTTAAAAGGAAACATGCCAGAAGATGTAAAAGAGGTTGTGTTAGAATTAGGTGCTAATATGATGAAATTAGCAAAAAAGGGAAATAACATAGAGAAAAATAAAGAAATATTAATGGAAAATATATTAAACGGAAAAGCTTTTAATAAATTTTTAGAACTAGTAGAAAAACAAGGGGGAGACATAGGGTATTTAAAAGATACAAATAAATTTGAAAAAGCTAAATATATAGAAAAAATATATAGTTCAGAAGAAGGATATATTAGTGAAATTAATGCAAAAGAAATAGGAAAATTGGTATGTAACTTAGGTGCCGGAAGAATAAAAAAAGAGGATAAAATTGATAATACAGTTGGAGTAAAAATAAAGAAAAAAGTAGGAGACTATGTTAAAAAAGGAGAAGAGATTGCAGAAATATTTGTTAATAAAGAAAAATTAGTTATACAAGCACAAAAAAGAATATTAGAAATATTTAAGTATTCAAAAGAAAAAGTAGAAAAACCAAAAACTATAATTTCTGTTATTAAATAGACTTTAAAATATAAAATTATAAATTTCATTGAAATATACCAAATAAACTAACAATTATATATGTTTCCAGATAAAGAAATATAAAAAAATATTATTATAACCAGAAAAAATACCGAAACTTAAATTAATAAAACTATTTAAAAAGATATAAATATATGTTATAATTTATTTTGTATTAATAAATTTTAAATGAATATATTTATAATATATGAGGAGTTGAGGATATGAAAAAGGAAAAACAAGAAATAAAAAGATATGATAAAGGACAAATATTTGTAAAAGTAATGGCAGGAATATTAGCATTATTAATGTTATTAGCAGGAGCATCAACACTAATATTTGCACTAATGTAATAGAAGAAGGGATGAAATATGATAATTAATTTTGGAATGAATTGGGAAGATTTTTACCAAGATAACATATTGAGTTATATAAAATCTTTACAAGAAAATCCTTTTGAATTAGTAACTTTAATATTAGATATAGCAATAGTTATATTTTTAATATATTGTTTTCTAAAAGTAGTTAAAGGCTCTAGAGCATGGCAATTAATAAAAGGAATTGCACTATTAATTGTAGTTACATGGATTAGTGGATTATTAAATTTAAAAATTCTAAATTGGATTTTAACTGGAATAATGAATTTAGGGGTTATAGCGATAATAGTAATATTCCAGCCGGAGCTGAGAAGAGGATTAGAACAATTAGGAACAAATAAACTTACAAAATTTTTTGGAATAGATAAAGATTTAGCAACTAAAACTAAAGAAGATATTTATAAAGTTGTAATAGCAGCAAAAGAACTAGCCAAAGCAAAAACAGGAGCACTAATAGTTATAGAAAGAGATATAAAAATACAAGACATTATATCAGGAGGAATTCCACTAAATGCAGATGTATCACCACAACTTTTAGTAAATATATTTGAACCTAAAACACCACTACATGATGGAGCTGTTGTAATTTCGGGAAATAAAATAGCTGCCGCAGCTTGTGTGTTACCATTAGCAGATGATAAGGATATAGCAAAAGAATTAGGAACAAGGCACAGAGCAGCAATAGGAATTTCAAAGGAATCAGACAGTATAGTTGTAGTAGTTTCAGAAGAAACAGGAAAAATATCTATTGCAAAAGATGGTACTTTAATAGCAGATGTTAGAGAAGATACATTAAAGAAAATATTAATTAGTAATGTAGTTACAAAAAGATTTGCAGTAGAAAAGAAGGAAAGAAGAAATAAGATAAGACAAATAAAAGAAAATTTAAGAAAGTCTACAAATAATAAAGAAGAAATAAAAGAAAACGACAAGAAAAATGTGTAGTAATAAAAATTATTATGAAATGAAAACAAATCAGATAAAAATATAGTATTAGAAATTCATATAAGTTAATATTAGATATTATACATAAGAAAAATATAATAAGATAGGTTGCTCTATATATAAGTAAAGAGTGACCTAAAATTTTTATTGTACAGAGAAAATCATTTTTATATTGAGAATATATATGATTTTCATATATAACAAGTAAAAGTAACCTTAAAGAAGAAACTAAAAAATGAATTTGAAATGAGGGAAAAAGTGAGAAATATAAGATTAACAATAGAATATGATGGAAAAGATTTTAACGGTTGGCAGAAACAACCAAACAAATTGAATATTCAAGGAACAATAGAACAAGCAATAGAAAGAATAACAGGTGAAAAAGTAGATTTAATGGCATCAGGAAGAACAGATGCAGGAGTACATGCTATGGGGCAAGTAGCGAATTTTAAAACAAATTCTAATATTCCAATAGAAAAATTCCCAATAGCTATTAATTCTAATTTAAAAAAATCAATAATAATAAAATCAGCAGAAGAGGTTGATGAAAGATTTCACAGTAGATTAAGCTGTAAAAGAAAAACATATAGATACATTATAAATAATTCAGAATATGGTACAGCAATTTATAGAAACTTTGAAACACATATTCCTATGAAACTAGATATAGAAAAAATGAAAGAAGCAATAAAATACTTTGAAGGAGAACATGATTTCAAAGCTTTTAAAGCAAGTGGAACAAGTAGTAAAAGTAGTGTAAGAACCATATATAAAGCAGAAATTATTGAGAAGGAAGATGAGAAGATATATATAGAATTGACAGGTAACGGTTTTTTATATAATATGGTTAGAATAATAGTAGGAACACTAGTAGAGGTTGGAACAGGAAAAATTGAACCAGAAAGAATAAAAGAAATAATAAAATCAGAAAAAAGAGAAAATGCTGGAAAAACAATGCCACCACAAGGGTTATATTTATTAAAAGTTGAATATAATTAAATTTTTCGTTAACCATATAGTAGAAAAATGCATAAAATAAAGTAAAAAGAAAAGGAGAAAAATGATGGGAATTTTACTTGTATTTTTTGCATTGCCTTTATCAGTTATTATTATATCAATAGCATTACAAAAGACTTTAAAGAATCCTATTTTAGTTGCATCAGTAATATTTGCTATTGGGCTAATAGTAACATTTGTAATAGGAAATTTAATTATTTTAGTTATTACTATTATATATACAATAATAAGCTATATAACTGCATTTATTACTTGTTTAATATGTAAGTGGCTCGGAGAAAATAATAATGAATGCAGAAGAAGGGAAAGAACTAATTGCTGTGATAGAAAAAATGATAATTGTAGCGATAGGGGAAAATCTAATGAATTGTTAACAATAAGTAGTAACTGTAATCAAAATAATAATGGCAATTTATTAACAATAAGCAGTAATTGTAATAGAAATAATAATGGAAATTTATTGACAATAGATAGTGAATGCAATAGAAACAATAATGGTAATTTATTAACTATAAATAGTAGATGTGCTAATAATTGTAGTTGCACAAATATGAATGATGGAAGAAATGATTTATTGACAATAAATTCAAATTGTAATTGCCAAGAAACAGGAAATTGGAATTGTAGTTGTCAAAATACTAATATTATAAATGGTGTGATAAGAGTAAGAAATGGTGACTGTTCTTGCCAAAATGATGATGTAGTAGACACAAGAATAAATGTAATACCAAATTCTAATAATAATGGAAGAACAGGATGTATTTGTGGTAGATACAGAAGAAGATAGAATGTAAGAAATTAAATAAAATAAGTGAAGAATTAAAGAAGAGTTTTGCGATATTTTGAATAAGAGTAGAAATGTTGCAAAACTCTTAATAATATGATAATATTATTGTTAAAGAAAAAGAATAGGAGAGAAAAAATGTTAGAGGTTTTTCAAGATGCAATAATTGATAGCGTAAAATTAATTCCATTTTTATTTATAACATATCTAATAATGGAGTATATAGAACATAAAACCAAAGAAAAGACAAAAAATACAATAAAAAAGTCAGGGAAATTTGGACCATTAATAGGAAGCATTTTAGGAGTATTTCCACAATGTGGATTTTCAGTATCTGCAACTAATTTATATTCAGCAAGAGTAATTACATTAGGAACATTAATAGCAGTATATTTATCTACTTCTGATGAGATGTTACCAATATTTATATCAGAAGGAGTTTCAATTTGGGTAATATTAAAGATTTTAGGAATAAAATTATTAATAGGAATGATAGCAGGATTTATAATAGATTTTGTTATTAGATTGAAAAATAAAGGAAAACAAGAAGAGGAAAAAATAGTAGATTTATGTGAAAAAGAACATTGTGATTGTGAACATGGAATTGTAAAATCAGCAACTAAACATACTGTTAGCATATTTCTATTTATTTTGATAATAACATCAGTTATTAATTTAGCAATATATTTTATAGGAGAGGAAACAATAGCAGGATTTATGCTAAATAGACCAATATTAGGTCCAATGATAGCAGGATTAATAGGATTAATACCAAACTGTGCTTCTTCTGTATTAATAACACAAATGTATTTAGAAAATATGATTACCGCAGCTACAATGATTTCAGGTTTATTAGTAGGGGCAGGAGTAGGACTAGCAGTATTATTTAAGACTAATAAAGGAATAAAAGAAAATATAAAAATCACTTTATTATTATATGGGATTGGTGTAATTTCAGGAATTATATTACAGATTTTTAATTTACAAATAATATAGGACAAGAAATAGTAATATTAGTAGTAAAATATTGATATATAAGTTTTTATAGAAAATACAAGTATGTAAGAAGATGTAATTATAAAATTTCTTAATTTATAATTATTAAAATTTTTACAAAAAATTGACAAAATTAAATTATATGTGTATGTAATAAGAAAAAATGAAAGCCACAAATGGTGGTTGACACATAGATTATGTAACAACATATCTGCCTACCAATGCAAAGATATGTTGTTTTATTTATTACTCAAAAGAAAGATAATAAAGTGAAAAAATGTAAATTTTGGCTTGAATTTAAATTTTGAAAAAATAAAAACTATCAATAATAATATTAGTATTGATAGTTTTTTATACACTATAAAATTCTAGTTATTTGGATTTCCCTTTTTTAAATTAACTATTACAGCATCGTCATTATCAAATAAGAATTTTGAATCTGTTGTATCAGTTTGAATAGGGTCAATTTCATTTCTTTCATCAGTAAAATCAAGATTTTTTATATCAAATTTCTTTTTTCTTACATCAGTATCATCTTCTGTAAAAGTAGTAACACCATCAGAATATTTACCAAAATCAAAGAATTTAATTTTCTGGCGTTCTTTGTATTTAGCTTCTAGGTAATTAAATTTACCAAGACCAACTAAGAATTTACCCCCCAAGTCTTTTATTTTATAAGCACATTTTTTATCTGTAAGAGAACCTTGTAATTTTCCAGAAGAGAAATAATCTACAAATGCCCATTTTACATTTCCATGTTTTGAATCATATTCTCCTGTTTTAAAGTCTATTGTATTTCCAAAAGTCCATTCTCTTTTTTTACCAAATTCAGAAGACCACCAGTCAAGTTCTTCAATAACTCCATTTCCAGTAAATATTTTATTAGCACAGTTAGCTAAAAGTGTGTTTCTTTGACTAGATTTTTCAGGTGAGTCACTTAATTGAGCTAAGTTTTGTGCTGAGATAATAGTTCCAACTTTATATTTTCTATACATTGTAAAGATTGCTTCGGTAGCTTTACAAATAAAGTCTGGGAATTCATCGACATACAAGAAATTTGGTACTCTTGTATTTTCTGTTCCAGGTCTTCTTAAAACAGCATTTTGCATTGAAATTAAGAAGAATAATCCAAAGGCCTTATGAGCAGAAGCTCCTAAATCTCCTCGTCTTGTACAAATAAAAGTTATTTCACCATTTTTTAAACAATTATCAAAATTGATATTGTTATGTCTATTACATAAAATTGATTTTACACCAGGAATTCTAAGTATATTATCTAGTTGTGCAATCGCAGGTGTGATATATTTTTCAGTTTGTTCTTTATTTGAAGAATTTTTATAAAAATGTTTTCTAAAATATGCAAGTTGTACAGCATATTTTTCTTTTAAATCTTCATCATGTGCTAATATTTCACACATTTTTTCGATTAATTCAAAATTTGTAAACATTTTTAACATATCATACATATTAGGCAATGAACCTTCATTCATTCGAGGATACATTTCTTTTAAGATTATAGCTAAATTTTCAATTGCTTGTATAGTAAAATCTTCTCTAAATATTTCTTCTGCTTCATGAGAATTAACAAACATTGTCTTTAATGTTGATGATATTGTTAGAGCTATTTTGGTTGGGTCATCATAGATAAATGGATTTAATCCAATTGAGTTTGAATTATTAGGGTCAACTATATTATATTTAAATCCATAATTTTCACAAACATCTTGCATATGTTGGATTAATTCATAATCAGGTGACATTACAGTTAGTCCTAAATTTTTGTAAATATTAGTTCCATTTTCTTTTCCTAAGATAAGTTTTTTCATATAAGCATTATATACTTCTTCTTTTCCTTCAACAGGAGATAACATATTTAATCTGAAATTTTTATTTAAATAATCATTATCATAAGGTTTGTCTAAATAAGCAATATGAGTTTTTAAAGCAGTTATTCCCATTTCCTTAGAGACTTCTCTAAAAAAGTATTTTCTTTCGATATCTCTGGATATAAGAGGTTCAAATACTAGTGATGTTTTACCACTACCAGAACCACCACAAACAAATAGAGATTGATATCTAGATGCTTCTGGAATTGTTATTTTTGCTCCTGTCTCATCATCAGAACATAAATAAACTTCACAAGTATATGTACCACGATTTTTAGTTTTATCAGATAAATCAATTCCACCATAATCCCAAATTGAACGAACTTGGTCAAGATTATCATTTACACCAAAATATAAATTCTTAAAGAATGGGAAGAATGTGGCAAGTGGTAAAAATAGTGAAATGCTTATAAAAGCTGGTCTAACTACATCAGCAAATTCGGTGATAATTTCTACATAGTTTGGAACAGAAAGCATTAGTAGCCATACTCCCATATTAAGCCATTGAGTAAACATTGAAAGAGCTATTATATATAATGAAACTATAAATGCATAAAAAATTGATACTTTTTTATTTTTAGAACCCGTAAATTCTGAGGCACCTGAAAATAAAAATGCAAAGATAGGACAAGCAAGTGCAAATGTATATTGAATAGGGCCCCAATATGAATAAGAAACTCCTGTAAATATCATTAACAACATTTCAACTAATCTATCAACAACTAAATATATAGTAACCAAAGTTAATATATATGTTGCAAAAGTATTTCTACTTGTATTTAATTTTTTTAAAAATTTATCTATTATTTTCATTAAAAATCTATTCCTTTCTTGTTTTAGTAAAAGGCATATATATTAAAAAAATATATTTACTTTTTCAATATAATTAAACTTTTAAAAAACAATTTTACACATCTATATTATCTTATAAAATAGCGAAAAAAACAAGTCTTTTAGGGAAATTTGTAAGAAAAGTAGTGAAAAAGATAAGTATAATTAATATTAGTTATTTTGTAATTAAATTGACTTTGTAAGATATGAAAAAATAAATTTATAATTTTATTAAATATAATTTAAATAGATATTGTAAAAATTAAGTATAAAAAGATAAAAAAAGAATATAATAATACAAAAATTGGAAAGAGGTAACTGTTAAATGAATTATGGACAAGAATATTTAAAAGAGCAAGAAATAGTAATAAAAACTGAGATTCAAAAGGAAATTGAATTAATAAGAAATATTATATTAACGAAAGAAGAATTGAAAACTGCTAATATAAATTATGAATTTGCAAATGATGATTTAATAGACTATTATATTTATCAAATGAAAGCTAATCAAGCAAAATTAAATTATTTAATAAAACTTGCAAAGACAAAGGGAATTACTGTTGACATGATAGAAGAAATGAAATATTTATATATAGAAGATAATGAAGAAGTAAGTTAAAAAAGTAATATATGTCCTATTCCAAACATAAAAATGGTAATAAATAGTAATTATCATTTTATGTAGGAGGGATTTATGAACTTTAACATATTAACATATTTGGCATGTATATGTTTTATATTTCTCTTTGGAAGATTGTTTATAGTACCAATAAAGAAAATAATTAAATTAGTTTTTAACTCTGTACTAGGTGGTATTTGTATTTATATAATTAATTTAGTAGGGAGTATGTATAATTTCCATATAGGTTTAAATATTTTTACAAGTATAATAGTGGGACTATTAGGAATACCAGGAGCTGTGTTGATAGTTATACTAAAATTATTGATACAATAATCTTAGTGATTTTGGGGTCGGAGACAAAAATCATCGAGGAAAAGAAAAAATTGGGAGTTAGAGAAGAAAATTAGCAAAGAAAAAGTGAAATTGGGGTTAGAGTGATTTTTGTCTCCGACCCCAAAATCACCACAAAAATTATTCAACTGTTACTGATTTTGCAAGATTTCTAGGTTTGTCAACATCTAATCCTTTTTCCTTTGAAATGTAGTAAGAAAGTAATTGCAAAGGAATAATGGATAATATTGGTGAAATAAAGGTATTAGTTTCAGGTATTTTAATAACAAAATCAAATAAATCTTTATTTAAATTTTGATTAGTAATAATTAAAGTTTTGGCTCCACGAGTTACTACTTCTTGAAGATTACTAATAGATTTTTCTACTAAATTAGAATCTGTTAATATTCCAATAACAGTAATTCCATTTTCAATTAAAGCAATAGGCCCATGCTTTAATTCTCCGGCAGGATAGCTTTCAGAATGGATATAAGAAATTTCTTTTAGCTTTAATGAACCTTCTCTTGCAACTGTTTCATCAATTCCCCTTCCTAAGAAGAATATGTCTTTTTCTTGAAAGATAGTTTTAGCAATATGTTTTATATTTTCAGAAATAGATAAAGTTTCTTCAACTTTTTTTGGTAATTCTAAAATTTCTTTCTTTAAATCGGTTAAAGTTTTATTTTCAAGTCCTAGAATTTCAGCAAAGTAAATAGCAAGAATTACTAATAATATTACTTGAGAAGTATAAGCTTTTGTTGAAGCGACAGCTATTTCTGGTCCTGCATGTGTATATAGAGAATAGTCTGCTTCTCGAGTTATTGAACTTCCTATAACATTAGAAATGGCAATAGTTTTTGCACCTTTTTCTTTTGATAGTTTTAAAGCAGCAATAGTATCAGCAGTTTCACCTGATTGTGAAATGAAAATGCATAATGTTTTACTATCAATTAAAGGTTCTCTATATCTAAATTCAGAAGCAATATCAACTTCTGTATTTATTTTGCATAATTTTTCAATAGCATTTTTAGCAACTAATCCAGCATGCATTGCGGTTCCACAAGCTACTATATATATTTTATTTATACTACTTAAATATTCTTTTGAAAAGTTTAACTCTTCAAATTCGCATTTTGAGTTTTCACTAAATTTTGAGCCAATAGTTTCTCTAATTGATGTAGGTTGTTCATAAATTTCTTTTAGCATAAAATCATCAAATCCATTTTTTTCGCTACTTGTAGCATCCCATTCAATAGTTTTTGTTTTTTTATCTATTGGATTTAAAGCTTTATCATAAAATTTAATATCATCTCTTGAAAGTAGAGCGAATTCATAATCATTTAATAAATAGAAATTTCTAGTAAAAGATAATATAGCAGGAATATCAGAAGAAATATAATTTTCTCCATCACCTTTTCCGATTACTAGTGGACTATCTTTTCTCACTACAATCATATTATCTGGAAAGTCTTTACATATAATTTCTAATGCAAAACTTCCTTTTAAATCAGAACAAGCATTTTTTACAGCTGTTAAAAATTTCTTTATATCAGTATTTTCTAAATTGTTTTTATCATCTTTTTTATAATAAAAATCAATTAAATTTGGTATTATTTCAGTATCTGTTTCTGAAATAAAATTATAACCATTATTAGTTAAAAATTTTCTTAAATCATTATAATTTTCGACAATTCCATTGTGTACAACACTAAAAGTTTTTGAATTATCTTGATGAGGGTGAGCATTTTCTTTTGATGGTTTTCCATGAGTTGCCCATCTAGTATGAGCTATACCAATAGTTCCCTCTAATTTATCAATACCATCTAAATCGTATAAATTTTTTACTCTTCCTTTATTTTTCATAATAGATAGACCGTTAGGTTCAATGGTTGAAATACCAGCTGAATCATAACCTCTGTATTCTAATCTAATAAGTCCATTAATTAAAATTGGACTAGCTTTTTGTTTTCCTATATAACCTACAATTCCACACATAATAAATTTCAGTCCTTTCACATTTTTTAGATTTTAGGAGGTAGTATATTTTTCAATATTAAAATAAAACCTCCGAAATATTTTGGAATTAAGGCATGCAAATAAAACTTATATGTATTATTTTTTGTTATTGTATTGCTACAATTTTTTGTATAATACTAATGACTATAAGTAAGCCATCAAAGCATCCGCCGAAAATTCGATAACTTTGAACCTCGTCAGCACAAATATTTTGTGTTCAGGCGCTGATTTTAAATAAAAACTCCTTTCTAAAATTGATATAATTTGCATGACTTTAATATTACTGTATTATATTACAATAAAATGTAAAAATGAGCAAGTCCAACACAAAAATTTGTGATTTTTTATAGCACGAACAGTTTGACATAACATCTAACTTATATTATAATATGATTTACAAAATATTAGGAGGTTCAATAAAATGCAGAAAAATGAGAAAAAAATTGTAAATTGTGCAGAAGCAACAAAAAAACGGATAATAGCTTATTCAAATGATGATTTAGATGAATATCATTTGGTGGCTGAGAATCAAGAAGGAAATATTGCTATATTTTTTGAAAAAGAAAATACAAATTATAGCAAAGTTATAGAAAACAATCTTCTATATAAAGAACAATCTAAAGCTAAATTTATTCAATATATTGTATTATGTAATTATATATACATAGTATGGTTGCTAACAAGTAGTTTAGCATTGAATAACTTTTTTAAAAACTTAGAAGAAACATGTATAATTATATTTTTAAATATGTTTTTGTTCTTTTTGTTTTCAGTAACAATGCTGAAAAATAAATATGCAAAAGAATATATGTTTTTTTTAGTAATATCAATGATAAGTGATAATATGATAATAAATTTTATCTCTTATTTTGTTGAAGATATAACATTATGTTTCAAAATATTATTAAAGATGGCGTTTATAGCTATATTATTTATTATGTTATTTGAATATGGAATGTTTTTTATAAGAGAAAGAAAGCGGATTGAAGAGAGAGGAAAACATTCAGCAGAACATATGATGTGTAATTATATTGAGAAATATCAAACATATCCTAAAAATGTGAAAGAAATAAAAAAAGCTAGTAGATTTTGCATTGATTGTGGAGGCTTGTATGGTGACTGCGTATTTGAAAATATTATATCATTATGTATTTCTAGTGTTGTAGTAATTTTAGCTTCAATAACTATTCTAGAAAAATATGAATTTGTTAATAGATTTATAGCATATGATAAAATCGGATTAATATTTTCAACTATATTGTGTGGTGTAATTTTTACGATAATATTTATATTAATAGATTTATTACAATCATTAATATATTTTATATTAATTATACTTTCACAAATTGCAAATACACTGCCAAAAAGAAAAGTAAAATATAGAGACTTGAAAATGGCTCAAATGTTATCTGAAAAATTTTTTGAATGGCAATATCCAAATGAGATTGAACCAAACAAGAAAACTAATTAGTAGATTAAGACTGACCAATTTAAATAGAGCAAATTTTATATAAGATAGAAAGCTTATATGAAATTTGACTTTGTTTAGATTGGTTAGTTTTATTTATAAGAATAAATGCCCTATTTTGAAATATATTGGTTTTATTTTTATCACTGTAAATTATAAAGGTAAAAAATTATTTGACATAAAATTAGGGGTTTAGTATAATAGGTTTTAATAAAAAGTAAAGAAGAGGAATTAAAATGTTCAATATAGAAGAAGAACTAAAAAAATTGCCATCAAAACCCGGCGTATATGTTATGAGAGATAAAGATGATAATATAATATATGTAGGCAAAGCGGTTTCATTAAGAAATAGAGTAAGACAATATTTTAGAAAAAATAATAAAACTGCAAGGATAGAAAAAATGGTTAGCTTGATTGACCATTTTGAATATATAGTTGTTGATAATGAAGCAGAAGCACTTATATTAGAATGTAATTTAATCAAAAAAAATAGACCTAAATTTAATGTCCTACTAAAAGATGATAAAACATATCCATATATAAAAATAGATGTAAAATCAGATTATCCAGGAGTATACTATACAAGAAGAATAATAAATGATGGTTCAAAGTATTTTGGACCATATGCAAATCCAGGAGCGGCAAAAGAAATGTTAGATTTCATAAAAGAAAGATATAAAATACATCAATGTAAAGTTCTAAAAGATAGAACAAGACCATGTTTAAACTATCATATAAATAGATGTCTAGCGCCATGTATGGGAAATGTTGATAAAAAAGAATATAGAGAGCAAATAAATGAAATAATAGATTTACTTGAAGGAAAGACAAATAAGATTTTAAAAGAAATACAAGAACAAATGAAAAAAGCAGCAGAAAAAATGGATTATGAAAAAGCAGCATATTTACGAGATAAAATTCAAGCAATAGAAAGAGTATCAACAAAACAAAAAGTATCAAATATTTCAGAAAATAATATAGACGTAATAGGACTAGCAAAAACAGAATTAGAATTGTGTATAGAAATATTCTTTGTTAGAGGCAGTAAAATGATAGGAAGGGAACATTATTTCTATAAAGATTTAAAAGATATGGAAGATAAGGAGATATTATCAGGATTTATAAAACAGTATTATTTTGATAATCCAAATATTCCAAATAAGATAATGATGAAAGAAGAAATCGAAGATAAAGAAGCAATTGAGGACTGGTTATCAACAGAATTAGGAAAAAAAGTGGAAATAAAAACGCCTAAAAAAGGCGAAAAATTAAGATTTGTTGAAATGGCGGAAAATAATGCAAAAGTTACATTACAAAACAAAGAAAAAGACAAAAATGAAATATTAATAGAATTAAAAAATGTATTGAATTTAGAAAAAATTCCAAGAAAAATAGAAACATATGATATATCAAATATATCAGGGGAATATATGGTAGCAGCAATGTGTGTCATGCAAGATGGAGTAATCAAGAAAAATTTATCAAGAAGATTTAAAATAAAAACAGTTTATGGACAAGATGACCCTAAATGTATGGAGGAGGTTATAACAAGAAGAATAAAACATTCCATTGAAGATGTAAATGGAGGCTTTGGACAATTACCAGATGTAATATTTGCAGATGGAGGAATAACACAGATAAAGGCTACAAAAAGAGCAATAGAAAAATATAAGCATGATGGAGTAAATATAGCAGTATTTGGAATGGTAAAAAATGATAAACACCAAACAAGAGCATTAATGAATGAGAACAGAGAAGAGCTAGAAATATCAGAAAATTTAATGAATTTAATTACAAGATTTCAAGATACTGTTCATGATACTGCAATAACATATCATAGAAAACTAAGAGATAAAGCTACAACAAAATCTGAACTAGATGATATTGCAGGAATTGGAGAAAAAAGAAAAAGAGAATTACTAAAAAAATTTGGAAGTGTAGCAAAAATAAAAGAAGTAACGGTTGAAGAACTAATGGAGATAAAAGGAATAACAAGAGAGATTGCTGAAAATATTAAAAAAACTATTAAATAATTGTAAAGGCAAGAGAAATATATATATTATATAGTTAATTTTTATTATATATTAATATAGAAAATAGAAAGAAAGCCTAGTAATTTACAACTAGACTTTACTTTCTATTTTAAAATTTTATAAAGATTCTACTGATTCTTTATGAAAATCTTTATAAGATTTTTGAGTATTCAATATGGCGCTATATACAGAACTAGCTGGAATAATCTTGTTACCTTTTTGAATACAACTTTTCTTGAGTAAAGCATAAATTATGCATGATACAGAAGAAATAGCCAAAATAGATACTACTACTTTTTTGTTCATGATGATACCTCCTTGTTGATAAAAAGTATAAAAGAATATTCTTTGTAACATAGAAATTATATCATTTAATGTTAAAAATATCAATAAAAAAATGAGATATACATAAAGTTGCAAAATTGAATACAATATAGTATAATCATAAAGTAAATAGCAAAAGTGCATGTAGGAGGTAAGAAAATGAAAAGATTATTTAGAGGAATTCGGAAACTAATCATTTTTGTGCTAATGTTAGTTGTATCTTTTACAATAACATTAATAGTTTTAGGAGCAATTTGTAATATTGATAAAATAATAAATATTTATAAGCAATTTTATGGGACTTGGTCATGGGATATGATGATATGTTTAGTTTTGTCAGGTATTACATCAGGAATATGTGTGACATATTTAATTGCAAAGAGAACACATAAGAAAAAGGAAGAAGAGTAAAAAAAGAGAAGAATTACAAATAAGCATTTTTATTTACAAGGTATTAAAATATCTATGTAAATATGCTAATGCTTAAAAAGTAATTCTTCTTTTTTGTCATAATAGTAGAATATTGGCATATACATATAATAGGAGGGATGTATTATGCAATATACAAATGAAAATGTATTAAAAATAAATGGAAAAACTGAGGTAAAAAGAATAAAATTCATAAATAATGAGATTTTATATAAGATGAAAGAAAAAATAAAAAAGCATAAATGGATATCAATAACTATTGCAGTTTTAATTATGTTCTCAATAATAAATATAGTAATGGTATATAATTTTATGAATTTGTTGCAAAAATTATATTGATTTTAATTTGCCAATAAGAATTAAAGAAAATTCATATTAGAATAATGATTGTAATAATAAAAAATATTTTATCTGCAAGAATAGATAATTTAAAATGATAAAAGCTTGGTTTTTGAGCAAAATTATGTTAAAATACTAATTAACATTGTATGTAATATAATGAGATTTATATATTAATAAAATTGGAAGGAGAGTAGTATTTTAACTACAAATAAATTATGAGATTAGCAAATGAATGGAAAGATTATAAAATATTAGATATGGCAGATGGTCAAAAATTGGAAAAATGGGGAGATGTAATTTTATCAAGACCTGATCCTCAAATTATATGGAAAAGCAAAAGCTTTCCAAACAAATGGAGAGAAATAAATGCAGAATATCATAGAAGTAAAACAGGAGGAGGAGCTTGGGAATTTAAAAAGAAAATGCCAAAGCAGTGGCAAGTTAAATATAAAAACTTAATATTTAATATCAAACCAATGGGGTTTAAACATACAGGATTATTTCCAGAACAAGCAGTTAATTGGGATTGGATGATAGAAAAAATAAAAAAAGAAAAGAAAAATAAAAAAGAAATAAAAGTATTAAATTTATTTGCATATACAGGTGGAGCAACTGTTGCTTGTTTATCAGCAGGAGCGTCAGTGTGTCATGTGGATAGTTCCAAAGGAATGACAACATGGGCTAAGGAAAATGTAATATCTTCTGGATTACAAGATAGACCAGTTAGATTTATAGTTGATGATGTTGTTAAATTTGTAAATAGAGAAATTAGAAGAGGAAATAAGTATGATGCCATAATTATGGACCCACCTTCTTATGGAAGAGGGGCAAAAGGAGAAGTATGGCAATTTGAAAATAATATATATGATTTAGTTGAATTATGTTCAAAAGTACTATCTGATGATCCATTATTTTTCTTGATAAATTCATATACAACAGGAATTTCAAGTCAAGTATTAAAAAACATATTAAACATAGTAGTTTCTAAAAAATATAGAGGCGAAATAGACTCTGGTGAAATAGGTTTACCAATGGAAAATTCAAAACTAATATTACCATGTGGAATATATGGAAGATGGGAGAAAAAATGCAAAAACTAAAAGTAATATTTGAAGATAATCATATAATAGTAGTAGAAAAAAAGCCCAATATACCATCTCAATCAGATAAGACAGGTGATATTGATATGCTCACACTTGTAAAAGAATATATAAAAGAAAAATATGATAAACCGGGAAATGTATATTTAGGATTAGTTCATAGACTTGATAGACCAGTTGGAGGAATAATGATTTTTGCTAAGACATCAAAGGCAGCTTCTAGGCTTAGTAATCAAGTAAGAGAAAAAATATTTAAAAAAGAATACTTAGCAGTAGTTGATGGTGAATTTGAACAAAAAAAGGGAAAATTAGAAGATTATTTATATAAAGATGAAAGAAATAATATAAGTAAAGTAGTAAGTAAAGAAAAGAAAAATGCGAAATTAGCAAGTTTAGATTATGAGGTTTTAAAATATAATAATGTAAAAAATTTAAGTTTGGTAAAAATAAATTTACATACAGGAAGACATCACCAAATACGAGTGCAATTAGCAAATTTTAAGCATAGCATATTTGGAGACCAAAAATATGGAACCAGAGGGAAAGGCAAGCAAATTGCTCTTTGGGCATATAAATTAACAATAGTACATCCAATTACTAAAAAAGAAATGGAATTTATAGATTTTCCTGAGAGTGTTGGAACATGGTGCATATTAAGAGAAAAATAAAAATAACAGTTTAGTTACAAATTAATAAGTAATTAAACTGTTATTTTTATTTATAAAAAGACCACAAGAAGAACTAAAAAATATTTTTGTAAAAATAAATTTTTATAAAGATATAAGGAAAAAGTTTTGATAAGTAATTTATTAGCTTTTATAAAAGAAACGTTAAAAATCCTAATTTTATTGATAAAATTAGGACAGTTAAGAATTGAGGTGAAAAAATGATAGACAAAATATGTACATTTTTAACCAAAAAGATACAAAAAGAAATGCCAGATATAGATGAAGAAAAAGCTGAAATAATAAATTATGGATTACAAAATATAATAGGAGAAATACCAAAAATATTTTTATTATTTTTTATTTCCTGGTTATTAGGAATATTAAAAGAAGTATTGTTTATGTTTATTATTTTATTACCATATAGAGGAGCTTCTGGCGGATTTCACTTGAAAACTCACATAGGATGTATTGTTGGAACTACATTATTTTACTGTGGAATAGCATTTTTTAGTAAAATTATAATATTAAGTGAAACAGTAAAATTTATATTAGTTTTAGTAGGCTGGATATTTGGAATGATAATGATAAGATTATATGCACCTGCTGATACAGAAAATGTTCCGATATTATCAAAAAAAGAAAGAAAAAAGAAACAAATAATGTCATATCTAACTTTTTCAATTGGAATGATAGCAAGTTTATTTATAAAAGAAAGTGTGATTTCAAACATTTTAATTTTTGGAAATTTAGTACAAACATTAAATATAACTAAATTAGCTTATAAAATAACAAAAAATAAGTATGGATATGAGGTTTATGGTTTAAGTTAATTATCTTAAATAATAAATAAAAAAATAAAAGGAGGAATGTATTATGTTAAAAATGTTAAGAAAAATGGCTGAAAAATATGCTAAATGTACAAACAGTGCTTGTATGGTTTTAGCAGTATTTCATCAACCAAAAATGCCAGCATCTTTAATAAAAAAAGATTAATACTTGGTAAAAATAGGACGAAAAATTATTTTTACCAAACTAACTTAGAGTAGTTATTTTACAATTAATCATCATAATAAAACTATTAAAGAAAATATATTCTTTAATAGTTTTATTTTTGTGCGACAGGCATGTCATTTAGCTAATCGGTGAAAGTCCGTATTGGAGGTACGTATCGCCAACCAATTAGAGAAACACAAGCTGTCCATCGTGAGGTGGAAGTGGAGGAAGTGTGTATCAAAATCATGGCTCGATGTACAAGAACTTGATATTAAGGCTGTACAAGAGGGTAAGGCTACAAAACAAGTCAAAGCCCAAAAGATATGCGTAAACTTGTATAGTAAATCAAGCGAGTAAATGAAGAAAGTTAAATGGCTTACCCTGTGAGATCTTGTGGACATAAAGTAGTTAGGAAACGACGAGGAGTACATAGAACAAAATATGGTCGAAAAAGGTTTATCACAAGAAGTCAGCAGAGGTCATAGTAGAAAAATTTTTTTTCGAAGGACTGAACAATTTGTAGTGTTTTCACTACCAAAATTTAGTGATAGATAAAAGTTAGAATGTGTTAATGAGGAGAGTATGAGCGTATCTCAGAGGGTTACTCAAAATCAATGATTTATCTATCTACGGAAAGGAAAAGAGAAAACAGATATGGAACTTTTAGAAGAAATACTTAACCCAAATAATTTGAACAAGGCATATAAGAAAGTAATATCAAACAAAGGAGTAGCAGGAGTTGATGGAATAACAGTAGAAGAAGAAATTGATTATCTAAAAGAAAATAAAGATAGAATAATAAATCAAATAAGGAAAAGAAGATATAAACCACAACCAGTAAAAAGAGTTCAAATACCAAAAGAAAATGGCAAGATGAGAAATCTAGGAATACCAACAGTAACAGATAGAATAATACAACAAGCAATAGTACAAGTAATAAGTCCAATATTTGAAAAACAATTTAATGATAATAGTTTTGGATTTAGACCAAATAGGAGTTGTGAACAAGCAGTAATAAGGGCATTAGAATATTTAAATGACGGGTATGAATGGATAGTTGACATAGACTTAGAGAGGTTCTTTGATACAGTAAATCAAGATAGATTAATAACAATAATAGGGAAGACAATAAACGATGGAGATGTAGTATCATTGATAAGAAAATATCTAAGTGCAGGAGTAATGGAAAAAGGGATTGTAAAAGCAACAAAAATAGGAACACCACAAGGAGGAAATCTAAGTCCATTGCTTAGCAATATAATGTTAAATGAACTTGACAAAGAATTAGAAACAAGAGGATTAAACTTTGTAAGATATGCAGATGACTGTATAATACTTGTAAAAAGTGAAAAAGCAGCAAACCGAGTATTAAAATCAATAACAAAATATATTGAGAAGAAACTAGGATTAAAAGTAAATGCAGAGAAAAGCAAAGTAACAAGACCAACAAAAACAAAATACTTAGGATTTAGCTTTTGGATGTCAAAATGTGGAAAATGGAAGCCAAAACCACACCTAAAATCTTATCAAAAATTAATAAGGAAATTAAAACAAATAACAGACAGAAGTTGGAGTATTAGCCTAGATAAAAGAATAAAGAAAATAAATTATTTAATAAGAGGTTGGATAAATTACTTTAGAATAGCAAATATGAAGAATAAAATAATAAAAATAGATGAGCATTTAAGAACAAGAATAAGAGTGATAATATGGAAACGATGGAAAAAAATAACAAAAAGGCAAAGAGCACTAGAACAACTAGGAGTAAAAACAGAACTAGCTCATAATATAGCTTGTTCAAGAAAAGGATATCAGTTAATCTGTAAGACCGATTGGTTAAAATTTGCTATTAATATAGAGAGGTTAAGAAAAAGAGGTCTAGTATCTCTACTAGACCAATATACAAAGGTACATATTGAATGTACAAATTGAACCGCCACTTGCGAGAACCGCTTGAGTGGTGGTGTGAGAGGGAATAAATAAAATAATTATTTATTCTCTACTCGATTATATAAAAGTTAAAATTATAAAAAATCTAACATCAAATTTTTCCAAAATGTTGTATTTTAAAAAAATATTGGTATAATTATATATGGACGATTTTTACGAAAGGGAGGATTTTTATGTTAAAAAAAGTAGCAATATTAGCAAATGGAGGAGATGTATCAGGATTTAATGCTGTAATAAGAGCAATAGTAAAAACAGCAGAAAACCATGGTATAGAATGTTATGGAATAATAGATGGATACAATGGACTATTAAAAAAAGATTTTGAATTATTGTCAACAGCAGGAGACGGAGATGCAAAAGGAATATTACCAAAAGGTGGTTCAATAATAGGTTCATCAACAAATGCAAATGTATTTAATTATAAAGTAATAGACGAAGAAGGAAATGTTGAATATAAAGATTTATCAGATATATGTGTACAAAATATTAAAGAAGCAGGATTTGACTGTATCTTTACATTAGGAGGAGATGGAACACAAAAATCTGCAAGAGATTTTTCAACAAAAGGAGTTAATGTTATAGGTGTACCAAAAACAATAGATAATGATGTAGCTTGTACAGAAATAACATTTGGATATAATACAGCGGTATCAGTAGCGATGGAAGCAATAGATAGACTTCATACAACAGGAGAAACACACCACAGAATAATGGTATTAGAAGTAATGGGAAGATATGCAGGATGGATTGCTCTAGAATCAGCAATAGCAGGAGGAGCAGATGTTGCATTAATACCAGAAATACCATATGATATAGAAAGTGTTGCAAGAAAAATAGAAAACAGAAAGAAAAGAGGAAAAAGCTTCAGCGTAGTAGTAGTAGCAGAAGGAGCAAAACCAAAAGATGGAGAAATAACAATAGCAGGAACAAGAGACAACGGAGCAGGAGTTGACAACACAAAACTAGGAGGAGTAGGAGAAATAGTAGCAAAACAACTAGAAAAACTAACAGGCCTAGAAGCAAGAAATACAACACTAGGATATATGCAAAGAGGAGGAACACCAACAGCATATGACAGAGTATTATCAACAAAATACGGAGTAAAAGCAATGCAACTAGCACTAGAAGGAAAATTTGGAACAATAGCAGTCCTAAAAAACGGAAAAGTAGACTCAGCAACCCTAGAAGAAGTAGTAGGAAACAACACAAAAATAGGAGCAGTATCAGGAAACACACAAGAAAGCAACATAAGAAAAGTAACAATGGACCACGACTTAGTAATAACAGCAAGAAATATAGGTATAAATCTAGGAGATTAGCTACAAGAATAAAAAATTACTAAAAAAGATAAAAAAGTCACAGTAAGTTACAAAAATACTAATCAATTAATTTTAAAACAATATATAATAAATAATTTATACAAAGTTTAAAACTAAAATTAATAGCAAAAAAACACACAAAACTTCAACCAGAATACCAAATACAAATCAAATAAAAAACTAAAAAATAAAAAAAGCAAACCAGAATTGCTATAAAATAGCAATAAAAACCAAAAAATAGTAGAGTAGTTAAAAGCTAAATATATAAAATTTTAAGGTTTATGTGCGACTGGAATAATTTTAGAAATTCTTTGCAAAAATTTTGGGTAATGTTCGAGTGGTCACTTTTTATAAAAGTGACCAGCACAGAAAGGGCACCAAAAATTTTGCATAGAAATTCTTAAATTATGAAAGAAGCCATAAACCTTAAAATTTTATATATTTAGCTTTTAACGGCTTAGACATTATCACAAAACCACCATCAAATCCCACCAATTATTACAATTATATTACATTCCAAAAAAATATTGTTATCCAAAAAAAATATTGCTATAATCAACTTATATAATATAAATACGAAGGAGGAGTCGTTATGTTAAAATCAAACGTAGCATGGAGTACAAATAAAGACAGTTATACACAAGGAAAGGAATCTGCACAAAAAGCAGTAGTAGACCTAATCCAAACAAAAGTAGCATTCTTATACACATCAGTAGACTGTAACATAGAAAAAGTATTAGAAGGAGCAAAATCAGAACTAGGAACAGCACCAATAATAGGATGCACATCAAGTGGAGGAATAATCACACCAGGAGGCTTCATAACATCAGAAAACGGATTCACAGGAATAATGGGAATAGGAGACCCTAACATGGCAGTTGGAGTAGCAGGAGCACCAAGAGGAGAAGACCCAAGAGCAACAGCAAGAAAAGTAGCAAAAGAAGCAATGGCAAAAGTAGGAACAGACAAAGCACCAAGTTACTATTATATGGTGGCATCACCTGGGGAAGAAGAACAATATGTAAAAGGAATAGCAGATGTAATAGGAGAAGTTCCATTCTCAGGAGGAAGTGCAGCAGATAATACTGTTGAAGGAAAATGGAAAATCTTCACAAATGACCAAATCTTTTCAGATGGTGTTGCAGTAGCATTTTTCTATACAAATACACCAATTGAAAATGAATTCACAGGAGCATACCATGAAACAACAAATTCAGGGATAATTACAAAATTAAAAGGAAAAAGAACATTAGTAGAAATAGATGGAATTCCAGCAATTAAAAAATATGCAGAATGGACAGGAAAAAAAGAAAAAGATTTAATGGGAAGCAATTTATTATCAGCAACAATAACAGAACCATTAGGAGTAAAAGATAGATTAGGCGATTTAATAGCAATTCGTCACCCTATGTTTGGAAATGAAGATGGTTCAATGAATATAGGAAATGATATGGCTGTAAATACTGCTATAATTCAAATGCAAGGAAGTGTTGATGAATTAATAGAGGGTGCAGCTAAAACAGCTAAAAAACTACAAAAAAGATTACCTGGTAAAGCAGGAGCATATTTATTTATTCACTGCGGAGGAAGAAAACTAGCAATTGGAGATAGAATAGGAGAAGTATCAGATGCAATTAAAAAAGTAGTAGGAGATACACCTTTTATAATGGCATTTACATTCGGAGAATATGGAGATACTGACCATTCTGGAAATACTTGTGGAGGCTTAATGCTTTCAGATACAGCATTTTGTGAATGAAGAGATGGGGAAAAACCACAAGACGAAGAAATAAAATATGAATGTACTATAACAAAATATAAAGATGCAGAGGTTATGGTATGTAAAAATATAAATTCAAGTAAAAGGGAGGAAGCAACTATGAAAAACTTAATTGGTTATGAATGGAGAGAAGCTTCTAATGGAGCAAAAATTGAGGTTGTAAATCCAGCAACTCAAGAATTGCTAGAAACAGTACCAAATGTAAATGAAGAAGATGTAAATGAAGCAGTAAAAGTTGCAGTTCAAGAACAAAAGAAATGGGAAAAAGTTTCTATATATGAAAGAGCAGAAATATTATATAAATTTGTTGACTTAGTAGAAGAAAACAAAGAAAGGTTGGCTACTTTATTATCTAACGAAACAGGTAAACCAATAAAAGAAGCAAGAGGAGAAATAGCAAATGTTAGAATAGGTGTAAGAGGATTTGTAGAAAGAGCAAAACATTTATATGGAGAAAGCATACCAGCAGGAACAGAAGCTGGACAAGAAAAAACAATGCAAATAACAAAAAGATATCCAATAGGTGTAATTGCTGCAATAATACCATTCAATTTCCCAAGTGACTTATTCTGCCAAAAAGTGCCACCAGCATTAATGATGGGAAATAGTATAATAGTAAAACCATCAAATTATAACCCATTAACATTAATAGAATATGTTAAACTAATGATAGAAGCAGGAGTACCAGCAGGGTGTATTCAAATACTAACAGGAGATGGACCAACAGTAGGTCAAGCCTTAGCAAGACATCCAGGAGTTCATTTAGTATCATTAACAGGAGGAACAGCAGCAGGAATACAAACAATGGGAACAGCATCAAAAAATTTAACACATGTTATGCTTGAACTAGGTGGAAATGATGCATTTATTTTCTTAGAAGATGGAGATATGGATTTAGCAGTAAAAGAAACTATCTGGGGAAGACTATATAATGGTGGTCAAGTATGTTGTGCAAGTAAAAGATTCTTAATACACAATTCAAGAAAACAAGAATTTATAGAAAGAATGAAAGAAATAATTTCAAAATTAAAAGTTGGAGACCCAATGCAAGAAGATACAGATATGGGACCAATGATAAATATAAATGCTGCAAAAAGAATAGAAGAGCAAGTAAATCAATTAGTATCAGAAGGAGCAAAAGTAGTATGTGGTGGAAAAAGAGAAGATGCATATTATTATCCAACAATACTAGATAATGTAACAAAAGATATGGAAGTTGCAAAAGATATGGAAATATTTGGACCAGTAATATCAGTAATCGGATTTGATACAGAAGAAGAAGCAATAGAAATTGCAAATCAATCTTCATATGGATTATGTGGCTCAGTAATATCAAAAGATTATTCAAGAGCAATGAAAATAGCTGATAAACTTGAATGTGGAGGAGCAGTAGTAAATGGAGCAAGCTTTTATCGTTCATTTGAAATGCCATTTGGAGGATGGAAACATTCTGGAATAGGAAATGAAGGAGTATTATCTACATTACAAGAAATGTCAAGAGTAAAAACAATAGTATTAAAGAATATCTTATAAATAGAGTTTTCAAAAATAAATTTCAAATATTAAATTTATCTTTGAATTATGCCTAGAAAGTAGAAAATTTATAAAGTTTTCTAAAAAATAAAATATAAATATGTCGCATATTGAATATTTTATATGCGACATATAAATTTAATTAAAATATTCAAAAGACAAGAAATAATAAGCAAAAAAGGAGAAGAATATGGATAAAAATAAAAAGATAATTATTGCTATAAGCTCAATTGTGATTGTAGCTATAATATGTATTGTAGCATTTTTTATGATAAAAAATAATGGAAAAGTTCAAGAAGGAGATAATAAAAGCTCAAAATTAAGTCAAGTTTATGAGAAAATGAATGAAAAATTAGTATATACATTTACTGCAACTTTAAATGATGAAAATACAAAAACAGTAAAGAGAAAAAATGACAAAGCTCGTATAGACTTAAACTTAGATGGAGAGAAATCAACAGATATTATAAAAGATGGAAATACATATTTAGTAATGGAAGAAGAAGAAAAAGTTTATAAATATCAAAATAATGATATAGAACTTGCTGAACTATTAATAGACATGAAAGAAACAATAGAAAGTCAAAATCCTCAAAAAAGTAAAGAGGAAATAGATGGGAAAAAATATGAATGTGAAGAATATAAAGATGTATCAGACTTTTTATTAGTTGAAGAAGCAGAAGATGAAAGCACTGTAAGTACTAAATTTTATTTCAAAGGAAATAACCTAGAATATATAAAAACAAAAGTAAATGACAAAGAAGAATTATTAAAAATAAATATTTCATATGATGATATATCAGAAAATGAATTTGAAATACCAGAAGAATATGAATTATTATAAACAAGGAGGAACAAAAGAAATGGCAATTAAATTTGTATTAAATGAAACATCATATTTTGGAGAAAAAGCAAGAGATGTTTTACCAGAAGAAATAAAGAAAAGAAATTTTAAAAAAGTATTTTTAGTAAGTGACAAAGCTTTGGTAGAAGCAGGTGTTACAAAAAAAGTTGAAGAAATATTAAAAGAAGCAAATATAGAATATACATTATATGATGAAATAAAACCAAATCCAACTATAAAAAATGTAACAGATGGAGTAAATGCTTGTAAAAAATCAGGAGCAGATGTAATTGTAGCTGTTGGTGGAGGTTCAAGTATTGATACATCAAAAGGAATATCAATAGTAATGACAAATCCAGACAGAGCAGATGTAAGATCATTAAATGGATTATCAAATACTGTAAATAGAGGAATGCCAATTATAGCATTACCAACAACAGCAGGAACAGCGGCTGAAGTTACAATAAACTATGTAATAACAGACGAAGAAAGAAAAGTAAAAATGGTATGTGTAGACCCTAATGATATTCCAATAGTTGCAATAGTAGATTCAGACTTAATGGCATCAATGCCAAAATCATTAGCAGCAGCAACAGGAATGGACGCATTAACACACGCAATAGAAGGATATATAACATTAGCACACAATGAAATGTCAGATATGTTCCATTTAAAAGCAATAAAAATGATATTTACAAATTTAGAAAAAGCAGTAAACGAAAAAGACCAAAAAGCTATAAATGTTATGGGAATGGCTCAATATATTGCTGGTATGGGATTTTCAAATGTAGGACTTGGAATTTGTCATTCAATGGCACATCAATTAGGAGCAGTATATGATACACCACATGGAATTGCAAATGCTATGCTATTACCAACAGTTTTAGAGTATAATGGAGAGGTATGCTATGAAAGATATCGTGATATACTAATAGAATTAGGATATCCAGCTGGAAATTACACAAAAGAAGAGCTTATAAAGACTTTGGTAGAAAGAGTAAGAGACTTAGGAGAAGATGTTGGTATAACTCAAACAATAAAAGATTACGGAGCAAAAATGGAAGATTTACCTATGCTTTCAGATAAAGCAATGGAAGACCCATGTAAACCAGGAAATCCAAGAGAAACATCAAAAGAGGATTTTATTGCATTATATAAAAAAGCTATGTAAGGGTAAATTAAATAAAATTTAATACAATGAAAATAACAGTTATTTAATAAAAATTATATTTAAACTAAATTAAAAAAATTCTACATATAATAATTATGTGGAATTTTTTGTTTGCTTTTATTATTGTATAGGAAAAATCAATGAACATATAATTTTTCAATATACAATAATAAAAGTGACCTTTAAGAAGAACAGTGATGGTCTTTTTATTGTAGTTTTGCTACTTTCCTTATTATTCAGAAAAGTCCAATTATAGTTTATAAAATTTGATATAAAAAATTTAAAATTTTAAACAAAAAAGTTTTACCATAAAGTTTTTAAATTATGTAAAATAAATCAAAAAACTTTATTAATGAAGAGTTTTGTCGAATTTTGACGAAAAGTTTTCTTTGACTAACACTTGCGAATATGATAAAATAGAAAACGCGAAAACAAAAGAATGGGGAGATATAATGGAGTTTTTTGAAGATATTTATCAAAGATTAATGACATATGATAAAACTGCGTTATCTATTGTTATTATTTTTTATACTATTATATGGACAGTTTTAAATATTAAACTATACAAACAACTATTAGATATTGATATTAGTAAGAAAAGAAAAACTGTATGGTTTTTATTAGTAGCTATAAGTATATCTTTTGGGAAAATAATGTTTCCATCATATGTATATAAGATTGTTAATTTAGTATTATTTCCTATAATAACAAATTTAGTTTTAAAAGTAAAAATGGAAAGATGTTTAGTATTACAACTTATTGATTATATGGCAATATTTGTTATAGAATTATTATTCAATCAAAACTTATCTAAGATATTCGGAATAGATAGTTATTTTGAAGGAATGTGCATACCAGCATATCGTTTAATAATGGTAGGCAATATATTAATAGTCGAATACATAGTATATCGCATTATGAAATGGAAGAATGTAGTAATTGATTTTCCAAAAGTCTTAACTACAAAACAAAGAGCAACAATAATTATTTCATGTATAATGGGTCTAATGGTAATTACAGGTAAAAGCTTAGATATTATAAGATTTAAAGATACTTTTCATTATATAATGTTTATCATAGATACTACTTTTATAGTATTAACATTTATACTAAGTATGAAACATATTATGAATATATCAATAGTAGAAAAAAGAAATGAAGAAATTGAAGAACTTGAATTATACAATCAAAATTTAAATGAATTGTATGATAATGTAAGAGCATTTAGACATGATTTTGGAAACATTGTTCAAGCTATGGGTGGTTATATAAAGGCCGAAGATACTAAATCTTTAAAAGTTATGTATAAGGATTTATTAAATGAATGTCAAGAAAACAATGAATTAGAACTATTAAACCCAGAATTAATAAATGACCCAGCGATATATAATATAATTAACCATAAATATAATAAAGCCAAAAAAGAAAAAGTAAAAATGAATATAGAAATTTTATCAGATATAGGAAATTTAAAAATTGATACATATGAACTTTCTAGAATGTTAGGAATACTTTTAGATAATGCAATAGAAGCTGCTAAAAAGGGAAAAGAAAAAATCGTTGAATTGAAAATTGTCAAAGAAATGAAATATAATAGAGATGTAATGATAGTGAAGAATACATATAATAATGAAAGACTAGATATAAAGAAATTGTATGAAAAAGGTTATACAACAAAACAAGAAAGTGAACAGAAACATGGACTAGGTTTATGGGAGGTTCAAAAAATAATTAATAGAAATGATAATTTACGATTAGCTACATCAATAGAAGGAGAATTCTTTAAACAACAATTAAATATATATGAATGTGCTTAAACATTTCTTGTTTTTTATTGAAAAATATTATATATTATTAAATATATAATATTTTTTTGTATTAAAATATATTACATATTTCTAATTATAGGAAAAAGGAGGAGATTATGGCAGAAGTAAAGTGGACAAAGGAACAAGCACAAGCTATAAATGAGAAAGGTTCAAATATATTAGTAGCTGCTGCTGCTGGAAGCGGAAAAACAGCAGTTCTAGTAGAAAGAATAATAAATAAAATAATAAACGAAAAAATAGATATAGATAAATTGTTGGTAGTTACATTTACAAATGCAGCTGCCTCAGAAATGAGAGAAAGAATATTAGATGCAATATATAAAAAGCTAGAAGAATATCCTGAAAATGAAAACTTACAAAGACAAATAACTTTAATAAATAAAGCAAGTATTTGTACAATAGATTCATTTTGTTTAGAGGTAGTAAGAAATAATTTTTTTGAATTAGACAATATATCACCTAATTTTAGAATTGCAGATACAACAGAAATAGAATTACTAAAACAAGAAATAATAGAAGATATATTTGAAGAAAAATATGAAAATCAAGATGAAGATTTTTCAAAACTTATAAATACATATACAAGTTATAGAGATGATGCACCATTAAAAGAATTAGTATTAAAAATATATTCATATATACAAAGTAGTCCTTTTCCAGAAGAATGGTTGAATGAGAAAATAGAAATGTTTAATTTGAAAGATAAATTAAATGAAGATTTTAGTAAAACACCATGGGGAAAGATATTATTAAAAGAAATAGAAGAAGAAATTATAGATGATATAAAAGCATTAGAAGATATAAAAAAAGAATTAGATTTTGATTCTGAACTAGAAAATTTTTCACAGGTTATAAGAAGCGATTTAGATTTTCTAAAAGTCTTACAAGAAAATATAAATAATTGGGATAAATTATATGAAATATATAATAATATAAATTTTGTTTCTTGGCCAAGGAAAAAGATAGAATCAGACTTGAAAGAATATGCTAAAAACGTAAGAGATGATGTAAAAAAGAAATTTTCTTCAAAATTAAGTAAAATATTAATATGTAATTCAGAAGCAGCAAATCAAGATATATTTGATATGTATGAAATTTTATTAAAATTAAAAAATCTGATATTAGAATTCGGAAAAGAATTTTCTAAAAGAAAAAGATTAAAAAATATGGTTGATTTTAATGATATAGAACATTTAGCCTTAGATATTTTAATAAAAAAACAAGATGATAAAATAGAAATTACAGAGGTTGCAAAAAGATATCAAAATAAATTTATAGAAATTGCAATAGATGAATATCAAGATAGTAACTTAGTCCAAGAATATATATTAACATCAATATCGAATGATAATAATATTTTTATGGTTGGAGATGTAAAACAAAGTATATATAAATTTAGACAAGCTATGCCAGAGTTATTTATAAGTAAATATAAATCTTATAAAAACAAGGAAAGTAAATCAGAAGAGGATAATTTAAAGATACAATTATTCAAAAATTTCAGAAGTAGAAAAAATGTATTGGATTTTACTAATTTGATATTTGAAAATATAATGAGTGGAAATTTAGGAGACATAGAATACAATCAAGAAGAATATTTAAATTTGGGTGCAGACTATAAAGAAATAGAGCAGAATTTAAAAACAGAAATAGATATAATAAACTTAAAAGGTAGTGAAAAAGACGAAGAAGAAAATGAAAATGAAATATTAGAAGAGGAAGAAGATTTTGAGAGATTAGAAAATATTCAAGTAGAAGCTAGATTTGTTGCAAATAAAATAAAAGAATTAATACAAAATAAATTTCAAGTTTTTGATAGAAAGATAAACGATTTTAGAGATATAAAATATAAGGATATAGTAGTTTTATTGAGGTCAACAAAAACCTCAGCACCAATATTTGAAGAAGAAATAATAAATCTTGATATGCCAGTATTTTCAGATAGTTCACAAGAATATTTAGATTCGATAGAAATTGAAAATATAATGAGTTTATTAAGAATAATAGACAATCCAATACAAGATATTCCTCTCGTAACAGTTTTAAGGTCAAACATAGGAAAATTTACAGATGATGAATTAGTAGAAATTCGTTTATCTGATAAATATGATAATTTTTATAATGCAATGCAAAAAGCAAAAATTAATGTAGGTAAGAACTTACAAGAGAAAATAGAGAAATTTTTGAGTAACTTAGAAAAGTGGAGAAAAGAACAAGAATATTTAGCCCTAGATGAGTTTATTTGGAAACTATATTCAGATACAGGTTATTATAACTATGTTGGATTAATGCCTAATGGAGAACTTAGACAAGCAAACTTAAAAATGTTATTTGAAAGAGCTAAACAATTTGAAACAGCTAGTTTCAAAGGCTTATATAATTTTATAAATTTTATAGAAAAGTTAAAACTAAGTAGTGGAGACTTAGGTTCAGCAAAATTAATAGGCGAAAATGATGATGTTATTAGAATTATGAGCATACATAAGAGTAAAGGATTGGAATTTCCAGTAGTTTTTTTATCAAATACAGGTAAACAATTTAATTTGATGGACTTGAATAAAAATGTTTTATTACATCAAGAACTTGGAATAGGGGTAAAATATATAAATTATGATAAACAAGTACAATATGATACTTTAAGTAAATCAGCAATTAGAAGCAAAGTATTTACAGAAACACTTTCAGAGGAAATGAGAATCTTGTATGTAGCATTAACTAGATCAAAAGAAAAATTATACATTACAGGAACAATGAATGATTATGAAAAAGAAATAGAAAAAATGGGCATACAGGTAGAAAGATATTCAAAAAATGAAAACAAAATAAATCAAATATTAATAAAAAAATATAAGAAATATTTAGATTGGATAAATTTAGTTTATTTATATGAAAAAGGTAATACTAAAAATTTAATAGAATATAATGTGCTGGAAAAAGAAGAAATTATAAAAAAATGCAAAAAGATAGAACAAGAAGAAATAGATGTAGTAAAAATATTAGAAGAACATAAAAAAGATAAAGAAGAAATTAAAAAGATAGAAGAAAAATTAAATTTTGAATATAAACACAAACTTGCAACTACAATACCAACAATGTCATCAGTAACACAAATAAAACAAATGCAAAATAAATTAAAAGATGTTAAAATAGTAGAAGATGATGAGAAAAAAGTATTAGAAAAACTGGATAAGTCTAAGTTTTTAAAAGAAAATCAAGAAGAAAAAGAATACAAGGAAGAGGGAGTAGTATCTTTTGATAAACCTAAGTTTCTAAAAGAAGACAAAGAAGATAAATTAACAAATGCAGAAAAAGGAACATTAGTACATTTATGTATGCAACACTTAGATGAAAAAATAGAATATAACCTTGAAAAAATAAAAGAATTAGTAGAAGGATTAGAAAGAAAAGAAATAATAACATCAAAAGAAAAGGAAGACATAAATTTATATAAAATATTAGAATTTACTAAATCAAATATATGGAAAGAAATGAAAACGGCAAAAAAAGTATATAAAGAAAAACCATTTTTTATTAATATACCTGCAAAAGAAATATATAATGAAGATATAGAAGAAAAGATTCTAATTCAAGGAATTATAGACTTATATTATATAAATGAAAATGGCGAAATAGTATTAGTAGATTATAAAACGGATTATGTGGAAAAAGGAAAAGAACAAGAATTAATTGAAAAATATAAAAAGCAATTAGAATTATACTGTAAGGCAATTGAAGAAGCTAGTAAAAAACAAGTAAGTAGAATATACATTTATTCTGTATATTTGGGGAGAGAAATAGAGTACATTCAAGTACCGTGAGCATTCCTCATTCGAAAACCTAACCAATTCTAATCTTCATTTTAGTCGAACATCAAAATTCAAAAAAATCATAATTATTAACTATTTCCAGCTTCTCTACAATAAAAAACATTATACTGTAACATTATACAGAATAAAATAAAGAAAAAATATTGAAAATTATGTAGACTTTTGATATAATATCTATATTGATAAGAAAAATAAGGGAATGAGGAAATAAAATGGATAGAATAAAAACTTTTTTGAAATATACATTATGGTTAGTACTTTTTATGATTTTTTCAGAAATATTAATAAATGTGGGGTTAAATTCTACATATAAAAAAATAGAAAGACTAGATAATGTATCGCAAGTAAATGTGTATCAAGCAGAAGCTACACTTGTAAACGGAAGAATAAGAGGATTAATTACAAATTCACAAGAACAAAATTTGAGTGGAAAATTTTTAGAAATAGAATTTTATTCTAAAAGAGATGTTTTTCTAGGGAGAAAATATATACAGATTGAACAATTAGAAACAAATGGAACACAGAGCTTTGAGGCATTCTTTAAGTTAAAGGAAGTGGCTAAATATAAGATAGATATTGTAGACCAGAAAAAAGATGGTGGAGAAATAGATTTATTACCAGAGGAACTAACTAAACCAGAAATATGGGTTGCAACACTTTTAACTGTGTTGATATTGTGGTAAATTATTAAAAAAATGCAAACTAATTAAAGTTTGCATTTTTTTTATCATATATTTTATATTAGTTTTGAAGATAAAAAATTTATATTTCTATTGAATTGTAAAAAAATTAAAAATATATTTAGTTGAGTTCTTTTGGAGGTGTTACATTTAATGTTTTATTATGGGTATAAATTACCATTCCGGGTTTAGACTTATTAGGTTTTTTAACAAACTTAACCTCACAAAAATCAACAGGAACATTTGAAGAATTTTTTCCTTTGCTATGATAAGCAGCGATTTTGGCACATTTAATTAAAATATCATTGCTGGGAATATTATTTCCATTTAAAGCTAAAATACAATGGCTTCCATGTATATCTTTTGTATGAAACCAAATATCTGTCTTTTTAGCATATTTTAAGGTTAAATAATCATTTTCAATGTTGTTTCTTCCAACTAAAAGAGTATAATTTTCTATGTTATATTTTATTGGGTTGAAATTGATTTTTTTGTCATTTTTAGTGTTTTTTAATTTGTTGTTTTTTCTTGATTTGCTATTTGATTTTTTTGCAAATTTTTTATTTATATCTGTAAAAGTTTCATTTTCAGAAATTTCTTCAATGACATTAGAAATATCATCTAAAATTTTACAATTATCTAATTCATAAATAATACTATCAATGTAATTTAATTCATCAACAGTTTCCAACTTTTGTTCAGAAACTATTTTCAAAGCATTTTTTAGTTTAGAATATTTTTTGAAAAACATTTTAGCATTGATGCTAGGTGGATATTTTTTATTTAATTTAATGGTAATTAATTGGTTGTTATTATAATAATTTTCTAATTTGATTTCATCAGTATTGAAATCTTTTATTCTATATAAATTAGCAGTTATTAGTTCTCCATATAATCTATAAGTATCCATATTTTTGCATTCTTCTAGTTTTTTATTTATATTGATAAGTCTTTTATTATATTTTTGTTTAATATTTAATATTAATTTTAAGCAATTTTCTTTGCGTGTTTTAAATTCTTGCATAGTTTCCTTTACATAATAAAAATCATCAATAAAGAAATTTAGTGAGAAATTTGACTCATTTTCTTTTAAAATTAGAGAATAATCTTCATATTTTTTATTAGGAATTTTCAATGTTTCAAAGCTTAGGTTTAAATTATCAGTATTATAAATAATTTGAGTTATATAATCATATAGTTTATTAAGTGATAAACTAGAAATGTCAATAAGTTTTAAATTATTAATAGCAGATATAATAAATGTTTTACAAATACCATTAAAGGTGTTTGCAATATATGTGGGAAGATTTTCTATATTCAAATTAGGAAAACATAAAGAATAAAGTTTATCTTCAAAATCTTTGCTATTACGAATATCTAAAAAATTTAATTTATTACTTGTTGGATATATATATTTATTATGAGGAATTATTGACCTAGTAGATAAATCAGAAGAGATAATATGTCTTAAACTGTCGATAATAATTCCGTTATCATCTAATAATATTATATTACAATGTTTTCCCATTAATTCAATAATTAGTTTTTTAGATATAATATCGTCAACATCATCAAATCCTTCAAATTCAATTGTAACAACTCTTTCTAAATTAGAGGTTATAATATTTTTTATTCGTAATCCTATTAAATTTTTTCTAAGCACCATGCAAAAGTTAGGTGCAATTTGTGGATTAGGTTTTGAATGAGTTGTTAAATGGATTCTATAATTTTGTGAGTCTATACATATATTTAAGGCATAATTTTTACCATCTAAATAGCAACCTAAAATAATAGTGTTTTTATTTGGTTCAAAAATTTTGTCAATTCTAGCACCAGAAAGTTGTTGGAGTTCAGATGCTATTGATTTTGTGACAATTCCGTCAAAGGCCATTTGTATTCCTCCTTTTAATTTATTTATCTATATAGTTATTTATTATTGTATCTTTGATACTTTTTTATAATATTAACATATTTATTATTTAAGTTCAATTATTGGGGGGATTTTTAAAAAGTTTTGTTGATATTTTGTTGTTATAAATTAAAAATAAAAATATTGATTAAAATTGCTTAAAAGTATATAATAAGCAAAAAAGAAAAGGATTTTTGCTTATGAGAAATTTAAAATTAGATATGTTATCGTTGGAAGAAAAAATATGTCAAAAGGTTGTAATTGGAATGGATACTCCAAATGCAATAGAGAAAATCGAAAATTTAGTGACAAAATATAAAATTGGTGGAATTTTATTGTATAAGAAAAATTATAAAAATCTTGAAGAGTTAGTAAATTTAATAAATTATATAAAAGAATTGAATAGAAAAAATAATGTTCCGATGTTTATAGCAATAGATCAAGAAGGTGGAAGGGTTAATAGATTGCCTGATGAAATTGAAAATATTCCTTCGCCATATAAATTATCAAAAATAGAGAATGCAAAAGAATATGTTCAAAAAGCAGGAGAAATAACAGGAAATGTATTGCATAGATTAGGTTTTAATATGAATTTTGCACCTGTTTTAGATATAAAGAGATTTCCAGATAATCATGCAATTGGAGATAGAGCTTTTAGTGAAAATATAGATGTAGTAACAGATTATGGAATTGAATATATGAAAAAATTGCAAGAAAATCAGATTGTGTCTGTGGTAAAACATTTTCCAGGGCATGGAGCAACAAATAGTGATTCACATTTTAAGATTCCAAAAATAAAAGAAAATATAAAAAGTTTAGAAAAACAGGATATGAACCCCTTTAAAAAAGCAATAGAAAATGGTGCAGATGCAGTATTAGTAGGACATATGAGGATAAAAGATGTAACAATAAGTCCGGCTTCAATTTCTAGAAAATTTATTACTAAATATTTAAAGAAAAAATGTAGATTTAAAGGATTAGTCGTAACAGATGATATGAGAATGAAGGCTATGAAATATAGATTTGGTGTGGATAAAAGTATTATAAAAGCTTTTGAAGCAGGAAATGATATAATTGTTTTTAAATATGATAAAGGGATAGAAGTATTAAATGAGGTCATTGATATAGCTAAAAGTGGTAAATTAAAAATTAACCAAATAGATAATAGTGTAAATAAAATTTTAGATATAAAAGAAAAATATGAAATTAATAATAACAAAATAGAATTAGTTGATGATGAATATATTGAAAAAGTTAACGAACAAATTAAAGAAATAAGAGATAAATGTAATTTAAAATAAAGGTTGCAGTGCACCAGTGTAATGTTTGCTAATAAATTACGGTTTCATATGTTTAATTTGTTACAATTTACAAAATATAAATAGACATAATATAAGAATTTTGCAATATTTTGTTGTTATTTTGCTAGAAAATGTGTTATACTATACAATATTAAAAATATCAAAATAATACAATAATTTTGAAATAGAAATAAAAAGGAAAGGTAGAAAGATGTCAAAACCAATAGTAGCAATAATAGGAAAGCCAAATGTAGGAAAATCAACTTTTTTTAATTATTTGGCAGGAAGTAGAATATCAATAGTACAAGATACTCCGGGAGTTACTCGTGATAGAATTTATGCTGATACAAACTGGAGAGGAAGAAACTTTACATTAGTAGATACAGGAGGAATAGAGCCAGAGTCAGATGATATTATATTATCTCAAATGAGAGAACAAGCAAATCTTGCAATATCAATGGCTGATGTTATAATATTTCTTACTGATATAAGACAAGGAGTAACAGCAGCAGATAGTGAAATTGCAGTTATGTTAAAAAAATCAGGAAAACCAGTAGTTTTAGTTTGTAATAAAGCTGATAATTTTGAAAAGGACAGAGAAGAAATTTATGAATTTTATAATTTAGGATTAGGAGACCCATATCCAATTTCGGCAAGTAATGCACTTGGACTTGGAGATGTTTTAGATAAAATTTATGAAAGTTTTCCTGAAAAAACTTTAGATGAAGACGAAGATGATGTAATAAAAGTTGCTGTAATCGGAAAACCAAATGTAGGAAAATCTTCATTAATAAATAAAATACTAGGAGAAAATAGAGCAATAGTAAGCAATATTGCAGGAACAACAAGAGATGCCATAGATTCAAGGTTTGAAAATGAAAAAGGAAAATATATTTTAATTGATACAGCAGGAGTAAGAAGAAAAAGCAAAGTAAAAGAGTCAATAGAAAAATTTAGTATAATGAGAACTTTACTTGCAATAGAAAGAGCAGATGTATGTTTAATGATGATAGATGCATTAGAAGGTGTAACAGACCAAGATGCAAAAATAGCAGGAGAAGCTCATGAAGCAGGAAAAGGAGTAATAATAGTTGTAAATAAATGGGATGAATATGAAAAAGAAACAGGAACATTAGAAAGATATAAAAAAGAAATATATGCAAAATTATCATATTTATCATATGCTCCAATAATATTTATATCAGCCAAAACAGGACAAAGGGTAAATAAATTATTTGATTTAATAAATCATGTAAATGAACAAAACAGCATGAGAATATCTACATCAGTATTAAATCAAGTAATAAATGAAGCAATATCAATAGTACAACCACCAACAGATAAAGGAAAAAGATTAAAGATTTTCTATGGTACACAAGCTTCAACAAAGCCACCAACATTTGTTATTTTTGTAAATAATAAAGAATTGTTCCACTTTTCATATGAAAGATATTTGGTAAATCAAATAAGAAAAGAATTTGGATTAGAAGGAACACCTGTTAGAATAATTGTAAGAGAGAAGGGAGAAGAATAATGGTATTTAACATTGTAGTAGCAATAATTGCATATTTAATAGGGAGTATAAATTTTTCAGTTATTTTTAGTAAAAAAATGGCAGGATTTGATGTAAGAGAAAAAGGTAGTGGAAATGCAGGAACAACAAATATGCTTCGTTCTGTTGGGAAAAAAGCAGCAGCAATAACACTTATTTGTGATATATTAAAAGGTGTGGTTTCTATATTAATAGCAATGTTTGTAGCTTGGGCATTTAAAGTAGAAAATGCATCATTATTGGTACAAATAGCTGGAATAGCAGTTGTATTAGGTCATACTTTTCCTATATTCTTTGGATTTAAAGGAGGAAAAGGTGTAGCTACATCTTTGGGAATATTAATAATGAGTAACTGGCAAATAGGATTAATTTGTTTGGTATTTGGAGTTGTTTTAATAGCGTTAACAAGAATGGTTTCATTAGGTTCATGTGCAGCAGCGGTATTATTTCCAGTATTAACTTTATTTATAAAAGAACATTATATAGTTTCACAAGGTAATAGCTATTTAATATATAGTATAATTTTAGCAGTTATAGTGCTATTTAATCATAGAAGCAATATAAAAAGAATATTAAGTGGAAAAGAAAACAAAATAAGCTTTAAGAAAAGTTAATTTTAATTAAAAAATATAAACACAAATAAAGTAAAAATTTAATTAATTTATAATAGTAAAAATAGTAATAGAATTAATGATTACATCTATTATTATAAAGTAATAAAACTAAGGAAAAATTAGTAAAGCAAATATTTAAGAAACGAAAGGAAAAGATAAAATGAAAAACATAGCAGTAATAGGTAGTGGTAGCTGGGGAATGGCATTAGCAATTCATTTAGCTAGATGTGGAAACAATATTAAAGTATGGTCTTTTTTAGATGAAGAAAAGGATTTAATAAATAATGAAAGAAAGTGCAAATTTCTTCCAAATGTAGAAATACCAGATAATATAATATGTTCAACAGATTTTGAAGAGGTTATAAAGGATACAGAATTTATTTTACATGTTACACCATCAAAATTTACAAGAGATATTTTCAAACAATATAAAGAATTTGTAGGTAATAAGCCAGTAATAATTTGTTCAAAAGGATTTGAAAAAGAAAGTCTAAACACATTAGATGAGGTAATAAAAGAAGAAATGCCAGATGTTAGATTAGGGGTATTATCAGGACCAAGTCATGCAGAAGAAGTTTCGATTGCAATTCCAACAGTATTAGTAATAGCCTCAGAAGATAAAGAAATTTTAGAAATGGTACAAGAAACATTTATGTGTCCAGAAATGAGAATATATACTTCAAGTGATGTAAAAGGAGTAGAATTAGGTGGAGCACTTAAAAACATAATAGCTTTTTGTGCAGGAGTAGCAAGTGGAATTGGATTAGGTGATAATACATTTGCAGCATTAGTAACTAGAGGATTGGGAGAACTTACAAGACTAGGAGTAGCATTAGGAGGAGAGAAAGACACATTCTATGGATTAAGTGGACTTGGAGATTTAATAGTTACTTGTTTAAGTGAACATAGTAGAAATAGAAAAGCTGGTAAATTAATAGGACAAGGAAAAACATTAGAAGAAGCTAAAAAAGAAGTAGGAATGGTAATTGAAAGTATAGATAATATTGAGGTTGCTTATGAATTAGGAAGAAAAAATAATGTATATATGCCGATAGTAGAAATGGTATATAAAGTTATTTATGAACAACTAGATCCACGAGAAGCAGTTAAAAATTTAATGACAAGAGATAGAAAAAGTGAATAATATATACATAAAGTAGGAATAATAAGATATGATTTTACTAAAAACAAAGTAAGGAGGATATATATGGAGTTTTTTGATAAATTAGGGAAAAAAGCAAGTGAAGCATACAGAGTAACTGCTGACAAAACAGGCAAAATTGCAAAAGAAACAAAATTGAAAATTAAAATGGGAGAACTTAAATCAAAAATAAATGACATATATGGAGAAATAGGTAAGATAGTATATGAAAAGCATGTAAAAAAAGAACAAATTGACATAGAAAAAGACTTAATAGAGCAATGTACAAATATAGATGTAATGAGTGATGAAATAGAGTCTTTATTAAAAGAATGTTTAGAATTAAAAGATAAAAAACAATGTTCTAAATGTTTTACTGAAATTGAAAAAGATGCCAAGTTCTGTCCAAATTGTGGAATGAAACAAGAAGAGGAGAAATTTGAAAATCAAGAAGAAATAAACAAAAATGCACAAAAAGAAAATAATCAAAAAAATGCAGAAAACTCAGATGAAAACGAAACAGAACAGCAAAATGAAAAAATAGGAAAAAATGAAACTAGTCTTACAAAAGTTGATGGAAAAAACAGTCTTATTAATATAGAAAATAAAGAAAAAGAATTGCAAAAAGATAATGAAAATATTAATAATGAATTAAAAGAAAATTGCAAAGAAAGTATTGAAGAAAAAGTAAATAATGATGAAATCTTAGAAAAAAATGAATCTAACATAGAAAAAACAACAATAATCGAAATAAATCCTAATCCAGAAAATATCACAGAAGAAGAAGTGAAAAACATAGGAGCAGATGAAAAAGACATATAATAAAGAGGTAGAAAATGAAAATAGTAGTTCAAAGAGTAAAAGAAGCAAAAGTTGAAGTGGATAATGAAATTGTAGGAAAAATAGAAAAAGGTTTTTTGGTATTAATAGGAATAACACATACAGACACAAAGGAAAATGCAGATTATTTAGTCAAAAAACTATGTAATTTACGAGTATTTTCAGATGAAGAAGGTAAAATGAATAAAGCACTAAAAGATGTAGGAGGAAAATTATTATTAATATCTCAATTTACCTTGTATTCAAATTGTTTGCAAGGGAATAGACCATCATTTATTGAAGCAGCAAGACCAGAACAAGCAAATGAGCTATATGAATATTTTTGCGAGGAGTGTAAAAAGAACGATATAGTTGTAGAAAAAGGTGTTTTTGGAGCTGATATGCAAGTAAGCCTTTTGAATGATGGACCAGTTACAATAATTATCGAAAAATAACAATAATTTTAAAAAACAAATTAAAAAATAAAATTATAAAAATAAAAGTGTATATTTTATAGATTATTTATTCAAATACAAGATAAAAAATAGGACTAAACCAATAAGATAAAATTTATTGATTGTCCTATTTTTTCTTATATAGGATATATAGATATAAAGTTTATATTGATAACAATATATTTTAAAATAACTTAAATTAAATTTAAGTTCAAGTATATTAATAAGGAAATCTTTCGTATAAATATTTTATTACTTTATTAGCATTTTTTTCATTAATATTAATATAAATATCTTTATCCAAACATACCCACATATTAATAAAATATTTATCAATATTATCAACAAAAATTCCGATTATTTCAGCAATTTCTATCGGATTAGAATAGTTTTTATTCCATTTAAGACTATTAAAAATTTCTAAATTAGTATTATAAAATTTACTTAGAAAATTATTAAGTTCGCCTTCTTTATTACTATATAAATTAACAGACACAATCATATTAAATCTCCATTTTTGAATTTATTTTATAATATAAAAATAAAAAATCATATTTATTTAGAATACTTGTTTATATTAAGAAATAAAAGTATTCTTCATATTAAATAGTATTAATAAATAATTAAATTTTATACTAAGAATAAAGTTTATAAAAAATGTAAATAATACTAAAAAAGATGGAGGTATAGTTTTGAAAAAATTGAAGATTACTGCTTATATAGTTCTAATTATAATTATTGTGGTAATAGGAGCAACAATATTTGTAAAGGCAGGTAAAGAGGGAGAGAAAAGTCAAACTGAAAAGGCATTTACAGAACTAAAATATTTAGATTCTAAATTTGAGGATATATTTAATGAAATGAATAATATTACTATGAGAAATTATAAAGTATATACTAGTAATATAGAACCAAATAAAAAGAAAGATTCAAATACATCTTCTGAGGATTCTGGTTCATCAGATAGTAAAAGTTCAAAATCATTATCACAAACTACAAGTAATGAATCAGAAGAAAATAATCAAAGCAATGAAGATGAAAAAGACCTAAAAAATTATACAATGAAACAAGAAGGAGTTTTAACACATCAAGATGTAATAGATTGGACAAAAGTGAAAAACGAGATAGAACTAATTTATACATCTATTCCTGCAATAACATTAGATTTATATGAATTAAATGTAAATCAAGATGAAATATTAAATTTTAATAGACAATTTGATAATCTTACTGTGTTAATAAAAAATCAAAATAAAGAGGAAACTTTAAGAGAACTAGCCAAAGCATATCAATTCATTCCTAAATTTGCAGATAAAATAACAGATGATATATTATATAAAACAATGTTAAATACTAAATCAAATGTATTTTTAGCATATTCAAAATTAGATAGCAAAAATTGGGACGAAATTTCAAATGATGTAAAAAATGCAATTAATGTATTTTCACAATTATTAACTGGGAATGTAGTAAATAATAATAATCAAACAAGTATAAATAAAGTTTATGTAATGCTAAATGAATTACAAAATGCTGTAAATGTAAAAGATGAATCAGTTTTTTTGATAAAATATAAAAATTTACTAGAAGAAATAAATAATATGTGATATAATAAAAAGCAGAGTAAATTGAATAGTCGCTGGTAAATACTCGAAAGGGATTACGAGAGGAAAGTCCGGGCTCCATAGAGCGATGATGCTAGATAACGTCTAGTGAGGGTGACCTTAAGGAAAGTGCAACAGAAAATAACCGCCATTATATGGTAAGGGTGAAAAGGCGAGGTAAGAGCTCACCAGCAGTATGGCGACATATTGTGTTTGTGTAAACCCCATCTGGAGCAACACCTAAATAAGAAGATTAAGTCTGCTCGACACCTTCTTGAATTGCGTGGCTTGAAATATATAGTGATATATATTCTAGATAAATGACTATTTTTGATGACAGAACCCGGCTTACAGATTTACTCTTTTTATATTTATTTTATTATTTTTTTAATATCTTCATCTAACGGACTAATAATTGTTAGTTCTTTTTTTGTTATAGGATGTATAAATGAAACCTTATAACTATGAAGAGCTTGTCTATTTATTAAATCGGAAGATTTTCCATATAATGTATCACCAATTAATGGATGACCAATGTGGCTAAAATGAACACGAATTTGGTGAGTACGACCTGTTTCTAAACTACACTTTACCAAGGAAAAATTTTTATTTTCAAATTCTTTTAGCATAGAATATTTTGTTATTGAAGGTTTGCCATCAGAAGAAACACATCTTTCAATAATGCTACCTTCTTTTCTAGCAATTGGAAAATCTAATATTCCAGATTTTTTTTCTAATATTCCATTTATTAGACACAGATATTCTTTTTTAAATTTATTTTCTTTCATTTGTTGGATTAAGTCTTCTTGAATATATTCCGATTTTGCAAATAAGACTATACCAGAAGTGTTATAATCTAATCTATTTATAGGTCTAATCTTCTTTATTAAATTGATATTATCAAAATAATACTTTACACCATTTGATAAAGAATCATCATAATGTAATAAAGAAGGATGAACAGCTAAACCAGCAGGTTTATTTATAATTAAAAGCCAATTATCTTCATATATAATATCAAGAGGAATATATGTGGGAACTATATTGGAATTATCCTCAGGTAAATTTAAGTTGACAGTTATGACATCGTTTATATTTATTTCTGTTCTAGTATCTACATTTTTTCCATTTAAAAAAATCATATTAGAGTTAATTAGTTTTACAAATAATCTATTAGAAATATTGAACTCTTCTTTTAAGATGTTATTTATAGTATTATAAGTGTTATCAGTTACGATATATTTTAAAATCATTTCATTTTGCATAAGTAAAATTATCCCTTGCATAAAATATTTAGGTTTTTAATAAAGGATATACCTATAAACCTATCAAAAAATTTAATATAGATAGATCCTTAAATATTATATGCCTTGTATATAACTATTGAATGCTATCTTTAATAAAGTATACATAAATTTAATACAAAAAGCAATATATTGATAAAAAAACTAATATATAGTATAATATTTAAGTGAAAAAAATTGAAAGAAATTTAGGAGTGATAAATTTGAGAATAAGATTTAAAAAATGGGCAAGACCAGAATTAGAAGCAAGTAAATTTTACATAGATAATCCAGAAGAACTAAAAGGAATGTGGAAAGAAAAATTTGAAAATAATAATCCAATTCATTTAGAATTAGGATGTGGAAAAGGTCAATTTATATCTAAATTAGCAGTAGAAAATCAAAATATAAATTATATAGCAATTGACTTAGTAGATGCAATGTTAGGATTAGCAAAAAGAAATGTAGAAAAAGAATATAATGAAAGAAATATCGAGCCTAAAAATATATTATTAACTAGATTTGACATTGAAAGAATAGGATTAATATTGGATAAGAAAGATGAAATAGAGAGAATATATATCAATTTTTGTAATCCATGGCCAAAGGGAAAACATAGAAAAAAGAGATTAACACATTCTAGACAATTAGAAAAATATAAAGAATTTTTGAAAGAAAATGGAGAAATATATTTTAAAACTGATGATGATGATTTATTTAATTCTAGCTTAATATATTTTGAAGAAAGTGGTTTTGAAATTACAAAAAAGACATATGACTTGCATTTAGAGGAAATATTTGAAAAAAATATTGAAACAGAACATGAAAAAATGTTTTCAGAACAAGGAATAAAAATAAAAGCACTTATAGCAAAAAGAAAATAGAAATAATAAATTTGCTTAAATAAGAAAGAAATAGAAGCAAATAGTATGATTAATGAATAAAAATAGTACTGCAAAATAAAATTTACAAAAACAATTCTTAAACAGTTGTAATTTGAAAATTTTAATGATAGAATATAAAAAGAAGATTAAAAAAAACCAATTTTGGGAATTTTTTAATCTTTTTTTAATATTGTAGTTAAGTTTTACTGTGATGCAATATTAGAAAAATAGTGTAGTAATAAAATTTAATAAAGGAGAGAGTTTATGAATACAAAGTATATTTTTGTAACAGGTGGAGTAGTATCAGGATTAGGAAAAGGAATAACAGCAGCCTCATTAGGTAGGTTATTAAAAAATAGAGGGTATAAAGTTACGATTCAAAAGTTTGACCCATATATAAATGTGGACCCAGGTACAATGAATCCATATGAACATGGTGAAGTTTTCGTAACTGATGATGGAGCAGAAACAGATTTAGATTTAGGACATTATGAACGATTTATAGATGAGAATTTGACAAAAAATTCTAGTATTACAATGGGAAAAATATATCAAAGCGTATTAGAAAAAGAGAGAAGAGGAGATTATTTAGGAAAAACTGTTCAAGTAATACCACATATTACTAATGAAATAAAAGAACAAATATATGAATTTGAAAATACTGACACAGATATTGTAATATCTGAAGTAGGTGGGACAGTAGGAGATATAGAAGGACTTTCAATTTTAGAAGCAATAAGACAAGTAGGTCTAGAAAAAAATAAGGAAGATGTTTTATATATACATGTGACATTATTACCATATATTTTCGGCTCTAATGAAATAAAATCAAAACCAACACAACATTCAGTAAAAGAATTGCAAAGCTTAGGAATAAAACCAGATATTTTAGTATGTAGAACTGAACAAGAGATACCAGAAAATATAAGAGAAAAATTATCTCTATTTTGTAATGTAAGAAAAACAAGTGTAATTCAAAATAGAACAGCAGATTGTTTATATGCAGTGCCTTTAATGTTAGAAGAAGAGGGCTTAGCAAGAGAAGTTTGTAATCATTTAAGATTAGATAAATATATACCAGATAATTCAAAATGGGAAAATATGATAAATAGCATTAGAAGAATTGATAAAAACGATAAAATAACAGTAGGAATAGTAGGTAAATATGTAAAATTAGAAGATTCATATATATCTGTAATAGAGAGCTTATATCATGCAGGTTTTGAAAATAAAGTTAAAGTAGATGTCAAATTAATAGATTCAGAAAAAATAACTAAAAATAATGTTAAAGAAATATTAGAAGGAATAGATGGAATTGTTGTACCAGGTGGATTTGGAAATAGAGGTATAGAAGGAATGATAGAAACTATAAAATATGTAAGAGAAAACAAGATTCCTTTTTTAGGCATCTGCTTGGGAATGCAAATGACAGTTGTAGAATATGCTAGAAATGTATTAAATTTAAAAAATGCAAATTCTGAGGAATTTGATGAAAATACTGATAATCAAGTTATACATATAATGGAAGAGCAAAAAGATGTAAGTAAAAAAGGTGGAACAATGAGATTAGGTGCATATCCATGTATAATAAAAGAAGGAACATTAGCTGAAAAAATTTATGGAAAAGTAGAAATATCAGAAAGACATAGACATCGTTTTGAGTTTAATAATGAATATAAGGAAATGCTAGAAAACGCAGGATTAAAAGTTTCAGGAACCTCACCAGATGGATTGCTAGTAGAAATGGTAGAATTAGAAAATCATCCATATTTTATAGCGGGACAATTCCATCCTGAATTGAAATCAAGACCTAATAGACCAGCACCACTATTTGTAGGATTGATATCAGCAATAAAAGAACTAAAAAATAATTAAATTGTTTTAACCTTTTGAATATGTTTATTAAAAATTAGATTGATTAACAAAATATAAATTTACTTAATATAAAGATGTAGAGAGTTAGCAATAAAGAAAAATTTACATAAAAGTTGAGAAATTATGTAAAATATGTTATAATAGATGTGGATATATCAAAAATGATGTATTAAAATTAAAAAAATGGACCATTGGTCAAGCCCTAAGGGACGGAAAGGTTTACAAACATGAAGATGAATTCAACAGGCGAATACTTACAAGAGGAAGGGAGTGTATATGCAGAAGATATAAAAACCGGAGAAAAAATTATATATTATGCTAGTGAAAATCAACGGATTACAATAAGATCTGTATTTGAGGAAGACGCATATAAGATTGCAAGATTGCAGAAGATGAATAATCGAGAGAAAAATTGGCTGATTAAAGAATTTGCAAAAAAAGAATCAATAGAAAAGTTTTTCTTGATAGAAGATTTAGAAAATTTTGAGAAAGACGGAACTAGAAGAATTTTAGGAACATTAAATCTTTTGAAGAAGAACAAAGGAGAAGCATGCATTTATGTAAAATATAATGTAGATCCTAGATTAGCCGAAATATTGAGAAGCCGTGTGGCAATAGCTCTGGATGATTTTTGTTATGCACTTGGTCGCGAAATAGTAATATCTATTTATCGCCCCTCAAAGTAAACCAAAAGAAATTAAGCCTATCAAAGAATTTTGAGGCTTAATTTCTTTTTTATGTTTTTATAAGCTATTTACAAAAATAATATATATATGCTATAATTAAAAAGTAAAATGATTATAGAGTACGAAAGCTAATATAAGAGGTGGAATAGAAATGGCTATACTTGCAGTAATATATGTACTAATACTTATAATATTTGCATTAGTGGTATATGCAATAATGCAAATAAGATTATTTGGAATGAAAGTAAAAGATTTTTGGGGATTTATAGAAGCAAACCAGATGCTAGATAAATTATATAAATTTGCTAAGCAATATGAAAATATGTCTCCACAAGAACAAATTATATATTTAACTGAGGCTGAAAAAATATTTAAAGCTTTTGATAAAGTTCCGAATGAATTATGGGAAGAAGAATATGCAAAATATAAAGAGGTACTTACAAAATATAATGATATTCGTATGTTTAGATGGACCTCGAACTAATAATATATTTAAAACCAAAAGTTTTAATGCAAAAAATTTTAAACTTAAACATAAAATAAGCTAGGAATTTGGTTTTAGAAATTTTAACTTATAACTATTATATTAAAATTTGAAATATATAAAAAAATTAGAAGAAAGATTTGTTACTTTCTTCTAATTTTTTCTTTTATTCAGATTTTTTAGATTTACTTTTTTTATCATCAGTCATAACTTCTTTTATTGCACCTAAGCTACTTAAAGCACTTGTAGCTTCGAAAGGTATAAATACTTTATTAGCTTCACCTTTTGCTACTTCTTCTAAGGCTTCCAAAGATTTTAATTGTACTAATTTATCTGTTGGGTCAGCTTGTTTCATTGCATCATATACCATTTGAATTTCTTTTGCTTTGGCATCAGCAACCTCTTTTATAGCTTGAGCCTCACCGACAGCTCTTCTTATTTGAGATTCTTTATCAGCTTCAGCTTCTAAAATTGCTGCTTGTTTTTTTCCTTCGGCAATAGTGATTGCTGATTGTCTTTGAGCTTCTGCTTCAAGAATTAAAGCTCTTTTATTTCTTTCAGCATTCATTTCTTTTTCCATTGCATCTCTAACATCTGCTGGTGGTGTAATATCTTTGATTTCAACTCTATCAATTTTACATCCCCATCTATCAGTAGCTTCATCTAAAACAACTCTTAGTTTTGTATTAATACCATCTCTTGAACTGAATGTTTCATCTAAATCCATTTTACCTATAATATCACGAATTGTAGTGATTGCTAAGTATTCAATACCTTTTTTCAAACTTTGAATTTCATAAACAGCTTTAGCTGGATCTGTTATTTGATAGAATACAACAGTATCTATTGTTATTGTAACATTATCTTTTGTAATAACTCCTTGAGGTGGAATATCCATTGTTTGTTGTTTTAAACTTACAACGCTTCTTATGTGATCAAAAAATGGAATTATAATTGTAAGACCAGCATCAGCTATTTTATAAAATTTACCTAACCTTTCAATTATATATACCTCAGATTGTTTAACTATTTTTATTGATGCAAATGCTATAACTGCTATTATAGCAAGTAAAATTAATAAAAATATCATAATAAATATCCTCCTATTATATATTAAAAGTAAAACATACGAATTTAATAAATTATATGTTAATACTTTTTAATAATCGTTATTTTAGAAAAAAATTATTTTAACTATTTATTAAATAGTAGATATGAGTTATTCAATATGTAATTTTAAATTGGTTCAACGATAGCTTTAACTCCATCTATTTTAAGGATTTTTACCTCTGTGCCTTTTTCTAATTTAGAATCATTTGCTGATTCAGCAGACCATATTTCGCCATCTACTTTAATTTGACCTTTTCCATCAATATTATCAATGTCTTTTATAACTAAGGCATTTTTTCCTATTATGGAAAAAGCATTTGTTTCTGTTTTTTTATTATTGCCTAAAAACTTTTTTACAAAAGGTTTAGTTGCAAAAATTAAAGTTACAGAACTTACTAAAAATACAACCATTTGAATTATAAGGTTATCAATAAAGAAACTTACACACATTGTAATAAGTGCACCAATTCCTAACCAAAATACAAAAAATCCGGTTGTAATTATTTCAGCAATTAAAAATATTCCGGCAGCTATTAACCAATATTGCCACATAATGAATTCCTCCTTTAAATATCACTAGTTATATTATACTATAATTTCATTGAAAAATAAATACTTTTATGTAAAAAAATAGTATAAATTAGAAATTATGTAAAATTGTGCTTTATTGATATTTTCATATAATTTATTGAAACAATATATAATATAAAATATGTTATAAAACTTGTAATTATATCAAAAAAATGATATATTGGGAAAAGATAAAAGACGAAGGAGAAAAGATATGAAAGAAAATAATAGAGGTGTAACATTAATTGCACTATCAATTACTATAATAGTTTTAATAATTATTTCAGGAATTACTATAACAGTAGGATCATATAATGCTAAAAAAGCAAAAGAAAATAAACTTTTAACAGAGGTTATAATGGTTCAAAACGCAGTTTTACAAAGAAAAACTAAGGCCGAATTAATAAATGGACATTATCCGGGACAAAAATTGACAGAAATAGGAATAAATATCGATGAGGTTATATCAAAACTCAATTTAGAGATGGCAGAAGGTACTGAACCAATAGTAAAAAAAGATAATAATAGTAGTAACTATTATTTACTATCGAATGAAAATGGTGGAATTAAAGAATTAAATATAAAAAATACAGAAGATGAATATATTGTAAATTATGTAACAGGAGAGGTAATAAATTATACTAATTTGGTTACAGAAGATGGTAAACCAGTATATGTGTATAGTATAGAAAATAAGTAAGAAACTAAAAATAAAAAATCTTAATTTGACTTTTTAAGTAGATTTCTGACTACGGAAAGGAAAGAAATAAATTATGAATATTAAAGAGATGTTAGAACAGATGGATTTAAAAATTGATAAATCTAAAATAATGTATGATGAGCCAATGGCAAAACATACATCGTTTAAAACAGGAGGAGTAGCAGAGTGCTATATAAAGATAGATAATATAGATGATTTAAGAGAAATGCTTAATATTGCTAAAAGAAACAATATACCAATAACAATACTAGGAAATGGAAGCAATGTACTTGTTTTAGATGGTGGAATAAAAGGATTTGTTCTTAATATTAGAATAAATAAAATAGAAATTATTAATTACAACAAAAAAGATATATATGCAACAATAGGAGCAGGAATAAAATTGTCAATGTTAGGACATTTATTGTTAAGAAATGAAATTACAGGATTTGAAGAATTAGCAGGAATTCCCGGAACAATAGGTGGAGCAATTAGAATGAACGCAGGTGCTCATGGTAAAGAAATAAAAGATATTGTTAAATCAGTAAAATGTATGGACTATGAGGGGGATATTAAAGAATTTCAAAATGATGAAATGAAATTTGAATATAGAAGAAGTATCTTAAAGGATGAAAAATATATTGTATTAGAAGCGATATTTGAATTTCAAAAGGGAATAGAAAGTGAAATTAAAGCTAAAATGGATGAATATGCTAATTTCAGAAAAGAAAAACAACCTCTTGAATATGCAAGTGCTGGGAGCACATTCAAAAGAGGAAAAGATTTTATAACAGCACAACTAATTGATCAAGCAGGACTAAAAGGATTTAAAGTCGGAGATGCCGAAGTTTCAACTAAACATGCAGGATTTATAATAAATAAAGGAAATGCAACAGCAAAAGATATAATAACTCTAATAGAAAAAGTGAAAGAAGAAATACAAAAGAAATTTGGAAAAGAAATAGAATTAGAAGTTGAAATTATAGGAGAGAATTAGGATGAACGGATTTTTACATTGGTTTAAGTCAAGTAATAAAATGAAAAGATGGATGTTTTTAATTTTAGTAGGAATAATACTTTCATGCTATGGAATGGCAGAGATAATAGTTTTAAAAGAAATATCATTTCAAGAGGTAGGAAAAATAATAGCAATTTTTGTGGTTGGATTTGTTTCAATAGTTATAGGATTAATATTTTTAAATAAAAGAACATTAGAGGTTTTAATAGAATCAACAGATGAAAGAATGGAAAATAAAAAGAATGTAAATATTAATTCCTTGATATTTAACAAAACTGTATATGATAAAGGACCTAATATTGTAGTAATAGGTGGAGGAACAGGTTTAAACACAGTTTTAGCAGGTTTAAAGAATTATACTAGTAATTTGACTGCAATAGTAACAGTGTCAGATTATGGAGAAGAAAAAACAAATTCAAGAAAAGAACTTCAAACTTTACCATTAGATGATATAAAAAATAGTATTATTTCGTTAGCAAGAGAAGATGAACAAGTAAAGAAATTATTTGACTATGAATTTAAACAAGGAAAATTAAAAGGTTTGGACTTTTCAGATATTTACTTTTTAGCAATGAAAGAAATAAATGGAAACTTTGAAGATTCTATAATAAAAAGCAATCAAGTAGTAAATATGGTTGGAAAAGTAATACCAGTAACATTAGACGAAATGAAAATAATTGCAGAATTAGCAAATGGATATATTGTAGAAGAAAAATCTAGAATAGCTGAAATAGTATCAGATAAAATAACAAAAATAAATAGAATAACAATAAGCCCATCAAATTGTAGACCAGCTCCGGGAGTGGTAGAAGCAATAAAAAATGCAGACTGTATAGTGATTGGTCCAGGGAGTTTGTACACTAATGTTATTCCAAATTTATTAGTAAATGGTGTCACAAAAGCAATAAAAGAAAGTTCAGCTATCAAAGTATATGTTAGTAATATAATGACTGAACCGGGGCAAACAGATAATTATAGTGTATCTGACCACTTAAATGCAATAATTGAACATTGTGGACAAGGTGTAGTAGATTATTGTATATATGATACAGGAGAAATTATACCAGAGTTTATAAAAAAATATAATTTAGAAGGACAAGATTTAGTAGAGCAAAATATTGATAGAGTAAAGGGAATTAAATTTTTACAAAGAAATTTATCAATGATATATGGAGAACATATAAGACATGACCCAAACTTAGTAGCTACATCAATTATAGAATTAATATGTGATGATTTAAAATATCAAGATAAACAAAATGACCCTCAATATTTAATGTTAAATACAAAATTAAGAGAAGAAAAAAGAATAAATAAAAAGAAAAAAGAAACAGCCAGAAGAGAATTACAAAGACAAAAAGGAAAAATTAAGCCAACAAAGAAAAAGAGTAAAAGCAAATTTAGCAATAAATATAGTGACAGAATAGCTTCTATTAAAGAAGCCGACGAAAAAGCAAAAATGAAAATGCAAAAAGAAGAAAGCAAAAAAAATAAGAAAAATGAAACTAAAAAAATAAAAGACATAAGCAAAAATAACAAAGGAACACCTAGAAGAAAAAGAACTCCTCAAGAAATAAGAGAAGAAATGCTAAAACGATTAGAAGAAAGCGAATTTAAAAGAAAAGATTAATTATGGAGGATAACAAATGAAGTTTACTAAGGAAAAATTGAATTTAGAAGAAGGATTAACAAAAGAATGGCTAATAACAAATGGCATAGGAGGATTTAGTTCTTCAACTATTATTGGAGCAAATACTAGAAAATATCATGGGCTTTTAATTGCACCATTATTGCCACCAGCAAGTAGATATTTAATATTATCAAAAGTAGATGAGGCAATAGAAATAAGAGGAAGAAAATATGAATTATATACTAATGTATGTAGTTCATATATTTCTCAGGGATATAAGTATCAAGAAACATTTGAAAAAGAATATTTACCTACATTTAAGTATAAAGTACAAGATGTAGAAATTGAAAAAACAATTTGCTTAGAATATGAAAAAAACACAGTAGGGATATATTATAAAATAAAAAATGGAAAATACAAATCAAAATTGACATTAGCACCAATTATCAATTTTAGAGATTTCCATTCAATGAACACAAATCATTATTTTGAATTAAAGCAATATATAACAGATAATAAACTAAAAATTATAGTAGATAATAATTCTAAGGTGCCAGTTTACATGAACTTATCTGAGGGTAAATATGTAAAACATGATAATGATAATTTTAATAATATGTTTTATATAGAAGAAGAAAAAAGAGGATTTTATCCAGAAGAAAATCATATTGTACCTGGTGTTTATGAAATTGAATTAAAAGCAAACGAAGAGAAAGAATTATCTTTTGTATGTTCATTAGAAGAAAATATAGAAGAGCTAGATGTCAAAGATTTAATAGAAAAAGAAATTAATAGACAAGAAACAGAAATTGAAAAATCAAATTTGATAGAAGAAAATGTTTCAAAAACTAAGGCACAGAAAAATAAAGATGAATTATTAAAAGAATTTTTAATTGCAATAGACAATTTTATAGTATATAGACCTAATTTTAAGTGGCATACTATAATTGCTGGATATCCATGGTTTTTAGACTGGGGAAGAGATACTTTAATTTCATTTGAAGGTTTATTATTAAAAACAAGAAAATTTGACATCGCAAGAGAGGTTTTATTAACTATGGTAAGAGATGTAAAATATGGATTAGTACCAAATGGCTATTCTGGCTATGATAATAGACCACTATATAACAGTGTAGATGCTTCTTTATTATTGTTTGAACAAGTGCAAAAATATATAGAATATACAAAAGACTATAAATTTATAAAAGAGAATATATATAAGAAATTAGAAAGTATTATTGATAATTATATATCAGGTAATAATTTTGATAATAATAATATTTATTTAGATAAAGACGGATTAATATCTTCGGGAACAGAAGATACTCAAAATACATGGATGGATGCTAAATATAACAACATAGCAGTAACTCCTAGAAATGGCAAAGCAGTAGAAATAAATGCGATGTGGTATAATGCAAATATGATAATGGCAAATTTAACAATGAAAATGGGAGATTTGTTAAAAATAAAAAAATACAAGGAATTAGCCAAAAAGTGCAGGGCTTCATTTGAAGAAAAATTCTATAATTCAAAAACTAAATGCTTATATGATGTGCTAGGTGATGAAAAAATAAGACCAAATCAATTATTTGCATTAAGTTTAACATATCCAGTAATAAATCCAAATTCAGAAATTGCAGAAAATATGATAAACATAGTAGAAAAGAAATTATTGAATAATTGTGGATTAAAGACACTAGCAAAAGGAGAAGAAAAATATACAGAAATATATGAAGGAGATCCATACCATAGAGATACAAGCTATCATCAAGGAATAACATGGCCATGGTTATTAGGACTTTATTATAACTCCCTAAAAAATATTGAAAAAGAAGAAAAAAACAAAGAAATAAAAGTACAAATTTCTCAAAAGATAGAAAAATTTAAAAATAAAGTATATAGAACATTCAAAACAGAATTAGAAGAAAATGGCTGTATAGGCAGTATTTCAGAATTATATGATTCAGCAAAACCTCAATTACCAAAAGGAGCAATAGCTCAAGCTTGGAGCATAGCAGAAATTTTCAGAATAATTTTTTAAAGGAATTTTGGTGATTTTGGGGTCGGAGACAAAAATCATCGTTTGAATATTTAAAATATAAGGCATATCCAATAGTTTAGAATTTGAAAAATAATCTAGACGATTGGATATGTTTTTATATACAATATTATGTGATTAGATAGTGGTTTTTAAAATTGACCACTGGAAATAGAGAATACTTATGAATTTTTTAGATTTTTGACTACTCATTTCATTTAGAAAGAATTGGTAAGGCTTTTTCATGAGCCTCTCTCACTCAGACCCCTTCATACTTCAGGTACCGTGAGCATTCCTCA
>ENA-OPBF01000138-OPBF01000138.1-human-gut-metagenome-genome-assembly--contig:-NODE-138-length-61692-cov-2.268605_pt1 | contig 61692 bp, 54 predicted proteins | sample MGYA00241067_ERZ501450 | MGnify/ENA primary metagenome ERZ501450 (study PRJEB25962, sample SAMEA2042516) | human gut metagenome | biome: human gut; feature: human-associated habitat; material: faeces... | reverse complement strand
TAGCTGCAACAGCTTTTCTAATTTTATAAAAACTTTGTGCAATATTCAAACCATGGTCACCAATTCTTTCAAAATCAGTTAATGTTTTTGTATAAACAACACTATTTTCTGTTGTACATTGTTTATTTTTTAAACGAATCAATTGATTAATACCAAACTGATAATTCGTTTTATCAATATTCTCTTCTATGATATCTACTTTATCTACAAGATCTTTAAATTCATCATAATTCATGATCTTTAATTCATCTAAAATATTTGTACACAAACTGCTCATAATACCAATTTCGTCTAAAGCCGTATCAGAAAAACGTCTATTTTCATCATGAAGCAACTTTGCTCTAGCAGCAATGTTCACAGCATGATCACCAATTCTCTCTAAGTCAGCTGAAACCTTAAGGAACAAACCAATTGTTTGTGAACCTTCTATTGGAAATTCATTTGAAATCGCATTTGTTGTAAAATCAACAATCTGTTTATTTAAATAATTTATATACTCTTCACTTTTTTGCAGTTTTTCATATTTTTCATCTTTATAGCTAATCATTAATTCAAAAGACCTTCTCACATTATCAATAGCTACATCTAACATATTCTGTGTTTCATTAAATAATTGCGTATTCGCAATTGCACTTGTCCCAATATGATAATCATTTGTAAAAATAGAAAAATCCAAGAATTTTACATCCATACGATCTTCATGACCTTCCTTTTCAGGAAGAATCTTATATGCTAATTGAACAAGCTGTTTACCAAATGGTAATAATAATATTGTTGTTGCAACGTTGAAAACTGTATGTACATTAGCTATTTGAGCAGGAATATTTGTTGGTGTTAGTGCCTGCATCCATTGTGCAAATGGAGTTAACATACTAATAATAACAAATATAATTGTTCCTATAATATTAAAGGATAAGTGCAAAATAGTTGTTCTCTTTGCATTTCGCCCTGTTCCAATAGAAGCCAATACAGCAGTAATACATGTCCCAATATTTTGTCCAAATAAAACATATATTGCAGAAGGTAAAGTAATAACACCACTCATGGCTAATGCTTGTAAAATACCAACTGAAGCCGATGAACTCTGAATAATAGCAGTGAATAATGCACCTACAGCAATACCTATTAAAGGATTTTCAAAATTAGAAACAATACTTACAAATTCAGGTGAACTACGTAATGGTACCATTGCACCTGACATCATTTCCATCCCCATAAATAAGATACCTAGCCCCGCTGCAATTGTACCAATTGCATCCAATCGTTTACTCTTGAAAAATGCAATTAACGCAACACCTATAAATGCAATAACTGGAGCTAATGCAGTAATATCTAATGCAATTAATTGTCCCGTAATTGTTGTTCCAATGTTTGCTCCCATAATAACCCAAACAGCATTTTCTAGTTTCATTAATCCAGCATTGACAAACCCAACTGTCATCACAGTCGTTGCTGATGAAGATTGAATGAGTGCAGTGATCAATGCACCCACTCCAACACCTAAGAAACGATTTGTTATTAATTTTTCCAGGATTGTTTTCATTTTATTACCAGCAGCAAGTTCTAATCCATTGGACATCATAGTCATCCCATATAAGAATAAAGCTAAACCGCCAAGCAATGCAAATATATTAGATAATTCCATCTCTTTCCTCCCTATGATTTACAACAAAAGATTAACATTTCATTAACACAATGTAAATAAACTTAACATAAACTTAACATTTCTACGCCATTTTTTTTCATTTTTTGACAATTCAATAAAAAAAGAAGCATAATTGCTCTTTATTATGAATTTAATGCTTTTTGGATAATTCCTTCAAAATCACTTGTTGCAAAATCTACAGTTTCAATTGTCATAACCTTATTTCCATACTTTTCTCTATATTCAGGTAACATATAAGCAATTTGTGGCGCAAGTAAAATTATATCATACTCATTAGCAACATTATCAATATCACTATAACCAACCGCATCTACCTGTATTCCTAAATCCCTATGATTCATCATCTCTTGAATAGAATATGCAAAATAAGATGTCGTTAACCCTCCACTGCAACTTAATAAAATCTTCTTAATATCTGTTTGATGCACATTCATGTCATGGTGCTCAGATGAAGGCGTTGTTAAATAATGAAAGAAAGTATTGAACTGTTGTAGACTTGAATTCATATCATGCATTTGAAAATGTAAATAAAATATATTTTCATGACTCTTCGTATCTTTCACAGTTAACTCAACAATATTCTCATCATGAAACTCAATAACACCATAAATATCTCCATTATCTATCCAAAGTGTACAACATTTGTTATGACATATTTTGACTCCTTCATGATTTTTCACCCAACGATAAACAACTGGACACATTAAATCTTCATAAAATTCATTCATCTTCATTCCTCCCTCTTTTTTCATCCGTATCTTACCACTTGGAGTTAACTCTAAGTCAAGTGTTTTTCAAAAAAAGAAAAAAAGAAGGTATTTCCCTTCTTATAAATCACAAATGCCTGTTCCTTCTCCATACATTGCATACCAGTCACTATTGAAATCATCTACTGCTTTTTCAATGTTTGGATTCTTGAATATCGCTTTTAACACCTCTACTGGTGCTGTAATGGCCTGTGCCCCATAATTGAATGAATCTCTAACCTGTTGTACGCCTTTGAAACTGGCTGCAATAATCTTACAGTCATATCCATCCATTGCAATACGATTTGATAATTCATTGATCAGTTCCATTGGATCACTTCCTAAGTTCCCTATACGATTCACATAAGGCGCAATATAATCTGCTCCTGCTGCTAGTGCCATATAAGCCTGCATCAAATCATAGACTGCTGTCGCTGTGACATTGATGCCTTCTGACTTTAAAATCTTGATGGCTTTGACTCCTTCATATGAAACTGGAACCTTGATATAAACCTGATTATCAATTTCTTCTAAAATACGATGAGCTTCTTTGACAATTGTCTCACAATCCTTAGAAATCACTTGTACATGTAAACTTCTCTCTTTTCCGATGATATTTCTAATCTCTCTCATATGATCAAAGAACTTTGCTGGGCTTGTTCTTTTGACAATTGAGGGATTACTTGTTACTCCCACAATTGGCATATGTTCTACTGCATCCTTAATTTCTTCTAAATCAACTGTATCAATAATAAATTCCATTTCTCTTTTCTCCTATTCGATGATTAAATTTTTTATACCTGTCTGATAAATCAAATCATAAAAATGCTGCATTTGTTCTTGATTAAACATTTTTAAGTCTGTTGACAAGCCATATTCTAAACCTACAAGTGAATACTTAGATGAAGCTAATGGATTATAATTCAATAATTCATACTTGACTTCTGGATAAATATTCACTAAGAATTCAGATATCGCTGTTATATTGTCATCAGTTGCACTCATTGATGGAATCAATGGTGTTCTGATAATAACCTTATCTCTATGTTGACTTTCTAATATATATTTTATATTGTTTTTAATCAGATGTGAAGAGACACCTGTATATTGTTGATGTTTTTGATGATCATATATTTTTAAATCAACGTAGATTAAATCTAAATAAGGTAAAGCTTGTTTCATCAAATCTAATGAAACATGCAATGATGTTTCAATTGCTGTATGAATCCCCTCTTCATGACAACGTTTTAAGATTTCAATCAAGAAATCACCTTGCATAAAGGGTTCACCACCAGAAAAGGTTACACCGCCTTCTTCACGAAAGAAAACTTCATCCTGTTTTATTTTTATCATTAATTCTTCAATATCATACAATTCACTATCATAACGAATGGCTCCAGTGGGACAATACTTTACAAGATTATCAAAATTTTCACACTCCTTATTGAAATAAGGACGATCATTTTGATAAGTCATTTGACCATCATTTGCATATTGCTCACAACGACGACAATGAATACAACTCTTTTCAAAATAAATGGGGTTGCGTTTTGAAGATAATCCTTCAGGATTTTGACACCACACACATCTCAAGGGGCAGCCCTTAAAGAAAACTGTTGTCCGAATGCCATGACCATCATGAACTGCAAATCTTTTGATATCAAAAACAAGTGCTTTAGATATCTTCATAAGCTGTTCTCTCAATAATTTCATCTTGCAGTTTACCAGCTAATTCTACAAAGTAAGCTGTATAGCCTGCCACACGAATTGTTAATGACTTATGACGTTCTGGATGAACTTTCGCATCTAATAAATCTTCTCTTCTTACGACATTAAATTGAATATGAGGAATTTCCAAATCCACAAAGGCACGTAAGAAATTCTCAAACTTACGCATTCCTATTTCTGTTTTGAAGAACTCAGGTAAGAATTTCATATTTAAAAGTCCACCATTTGTTGTCAGAGTGTTCTTCATGCGTGAGACAGATTTTAAAACAGCTGTTGGCCCTGATAAATCACGACCATAGACTGGTGACATTCCACCATCAGCAAGCGGTGTCAAAGCATTGCGACCATCTGGAGATGCTCCAACATTCTCTCCCATTGGAACATGTGCAGAAACTGTATACATACCTGTATGATATGGACCCCCACGATAATTTGTAAATTCTTTCATTCTCTCTCTAAAATATTCAGCCCACTTGGCACCAAGATGATCAACCCATTCAATATCATTACCATATTTAGGCGCCTTATTTAATAACATTGCCTGTGTAATGTCATGACCCTTAAAATCATCTTGCAAAGAAACAAGCAATTCATGCTTTGAAATCATCTCTTCTTCATAAACTAATTTTTGAATAGCAGCCAAGGAATCAGCTAAATTCGCAACCTGAATCATTTGAATACCTGATAAATTATATTTCGCACCACCACGAGTGACATCCAGGCCTTTTTCTAAACAGTCATCAATCACAGTTGATAAGAATGCAGATGGTAAGCATTCTTGATGAACTTTTTCAACAATAACTTCAGCCTTCATCATTTCTTCAATAAAATAATCAACTTGTTTTTGAAATGCATTTTCTAAATCCTGAAATGTTTGATAAGTTTCAAGACTTCCTAAATCCAATCCTATCTGATTCCCAGTCAATAAACATTTTCCATGATTTAGGGTTAATTCTAAAGCTTTATTCAAATTAAACATGGCGGCATCTGACCATCCTAAATTATTTCCATGAGTTGTCAATTCAACACAACCAACAATTGCATAATTCAAAGCATCTTGAGGTTCAATGTTTAAATCATCAATCATTGTTTGCACAATAGCTTCATCATTAAAAAATTGAGGCATACCACTGCCTTTTGCAACAACCTTGATTGCTTCTTGCATCAATTCATGTGATGAATGTTTATTCAAACGAACTGATAAGTTTGGTTGGGGTAATCCTAAATGATATTGCGCTTTCAAACAAAGTAAAGATATTTCATTATATGTGTCTTGACCATTTTCATCTAATCCACCAATCGCAATATTAAAGCCAATAGGAAATCCAGCAAAGTATTTCGCACTATGTTGATTTCTTAAATAGACAATTTCATTAAACTTTAACCATAAACATTCTAATAATTCTAATGCATATTGATCATCAATAATTCCAGCATTTTTATCCTTTTGATAAAATGGATAGAGGTATTGATCTATTCTCCCTGGTGAAAATGATGAAGCATTTGATTCCATGTGTAGAATGACAAAGAGAAACCATAAAGACTGTAAAGCTTCATGAAATGATTCAGGTGCACGCTTTGATAAATGCAAACAATTATCTGCAACTGTTTGTAGTGTTGCTTGATATTGTGATTCAACATGAGGAAGCATCTCTTTTATATAATCATGATACCTTCGCATAAATGTACATGCTCCCTGTAAAACTAAAATTGTACATTCATAGAATTCCTTGTGCTCTTTGGAGCATGTCTTTAATTTCTCTTGGGCCTTTTTGATTAAGCCTTGTGGTCCTAATTCTAACCAGAGCTTGGAATCTGGACAAATATGTCCTTGCGCATGATCTTTTTGATTAATTTTCACAACCTTAGCCATAGCATCAATCTCTTGACCATACTGATGACGAATAACATCTTCCATAGAATGACCTTTCCAATATGGATAAATCACTTCTTTAAATTCTTGAATATCTGCTTCTTTTACAAGAAACTGATCTTGTGGACGATAAGGTAAATTTTCGATTTCGTTATAAACCCATGAACAGCCACTTTCAGGAAAAACAACACCATAACGAACACCTTTTGTTCTATTCCCAACAATCAGTTCTTCTTTTTCTACACCTATTTCTAATTCTTCTAACGCCGCTTTTAAAGAGAGAGCTCTTTTCATAGGAATCGACAAATCTTCATTTTGCTGATAAACACGTGTAATAATTCTTGCTTGTTCAATAGAAACATAGCGTGGCTCATTCACCATCTTTTCTTTTAAAGTTTTCACACGATTTGTTTGATATAACCCTTCCATAACTTCCTCCTATATGATAACTAAACCATAATCTTCTAAATCTTCTTTGATGTTTGTATGAAGTTCTTTAGAAGTCAAGAGACCACTCACATCATTCAAAGAGGCAAACACAAAGCTGCCATCTTCTTTAAACTTTCTTTCTTCACATAATAAATAACTCATTTGACTTTGTTGAATAAGTGTTTTTTTCATAAAACCATCATCCACATGATAAGTTGATAATTGTCCTGTTAATGTATTCACACCAACAACACCTAAAAAAGCTTTATCGATTTTAAATAATTGAATCATTTGAACAGAAAGAGAACCCCAAAACCCATCGCATTCCTGATTTAACTGACCACCAATGAAAACAATGGAAATATGAGAACTATGACTGAGAATATTTAAGACATCTATCATATTTGTCATGACTGTCATCTGTAATGAAGATTCACTTAATAATTTTGCAATTTCAACACTTGCAAGTGAAACATCTAAAAAAATGGTATCCCGCTCATGAATAAGTGTCATGGCTTTTTGAGCAATCAGAACTCTTTCATGATTAGGTGTATTTTTACGTTCTTCACTATTATACATATGAGGATTTTGGCGAACACTAACTGCTCCTCCATACGCTTTTTTTAATAAACCTCTTTTCTCTAATATAGCTAAATCTTTTCGAATACAGTCTTCTGTCACTGCAAACTTGACACTTAAATCCTTGACTCTCACACTGCCTTCTATATTCACTTGGCTTACAATACTTTCTTGTCTTTCTTGAGCAAACATATATTCTCCTTTCTTATCGTTTATTATTATTTATTATTGATTTATCTTTATTATAATTCTTTTTAAAGAGATTTCAAGACTTATTTCAATATAAAACAATAAAGATTAATAATAACATAAAAGAAATGAGAGTTTGACTCCCATTCACTTTTTATTATCCTATATACGGTTTAAAGAATTTCAATATCTAACTCAATGTCATTATCTTCTCTTTGAACTTGTTCTTTCGTTTCCTTCTTGAGAATACCCATCAGGATCGCACCAACAATCGCCCCTATACAAATAGCCAAAACATAAACCAATGGATTGGTTACAATCGGAGCAACAATAAATCCTCCCCAAGGAGCTGGATTACCCGCACCAAACATCATTGCAATCACTGCTCCTAATCCGCCACCTACCATACAAGAAGGTATGACACGGAGTGGATCGGTTGCAGCAAAAGGAATTGCACCTTCTGAAATAGAAACACAGCCCATAATTAAAGCTGCCTTCCCAGCTTCTTTTTCTTCTGTATTAAATTTATTCTTAAAGAGTAAAGTAGACAATCCACAGGCAAGAGGTGGAATTGCACAAGAAACTCCTACAGCTGCCATAATTAACAATGATGATTCATTAGGCAAACCAGTTGCTGGATTGATATTAGATAACATGGCTGTTCCAAATCCATAAGAAACCTTTCCAATTGGACCACCCATATCAGTACAATTCATCATTCCAAGAATAAGTGCTAAGAAGATGGCATTTCCAGTACTCATGCCTTCTAAGAGATCTGTTAAGAATGTCATTAAAGCTGCAATTGGTTCACCAACAATAAACAACATTATTGATGAGACAATTAACCCTCCTACCAATGGTATGACAAAGATTGGCATGACTGATCTTAATGAACTAGGCACCTTAATCTTTTTTAAATAACTGACAACAATCCCTGCCAAAAGACCTGAAATGATTCCACCAATAAACCCAGCCCCAATATTATTCGCAATAAAACCTCCAATAATTCCTGGCGCTAACCCAGCACGATCACAAATAGAATAGGCAATAAAACCTGACAGAATAGGAACCATTAAACCTAATCCTGCTGATCCAATAGTAGCAATCTTTCCCAATGCACCTTCTGTTGGAACAGCATGTTCTCCTCCAATCAAAACACAAACCGCCAAAACGACACCACCTGTAACCACAAATGGAATCATATATGAAATTCCAGTCATGACATGTTTTTTTGTTTCCCTTAATATTTTCATTATTTCTTCCATGATAATTCTCCTTATATTTGATCTTCTAATAAAGTCACAACATCTTTAGGATCTTTTGCAGTTGCTAACTTCTGACGAAATTCTTCATGAATTAATTTTCTTGATAATTGGGCAATGATTCGCAAATGTTCATCACCTTGACAAGACTCTGGAATTGCCAATAAGAATACAAAGCGGACGTCATCACCATCTAAACTTTCCCAAGCAATATCTTCTTCTAATCTTCCAAAGGCGACTGTTGAAGATTTAACTGTTGAGCTTTTTCCATGTGGAATCGCAATTTTAAACCCAATTCCAGTAGATGTCATATTTTCTCTTTCAAATACACTCACTACATACTCCTCATAATTCTCTATTCGCTTAGCTGATTCAACATTTCTAGCCAGTTCCTTAATAGCCTCTTCCTTTGTTTTTGCTTTCATATGTAAATTAACAAGTTCTTCATTCATGATACAAGACATAATTATTCCCCATTTCTCACACTAACGTGTTGCTAGTTCTATATTTGACACTGCAATATCTAAAGCTTTTTTGGTATCAGTATTTTTGCCAAACAAACCACTTGTTCCCACAATAAAAACATCTACACCCGCTTCATACAATTGTTTATAATAATTTTCATTACAGCAGCCATCAACTGCAATACTATAATGATAATGATTTTCTTCTCTATATTGCTTAGCTTCAGCTATTTTTTTTAATGTTGCTTCTACAAATGGCTGACCAGCAAATCCTGGATCTACGCTCATTATCAATAAACGATCAATAATATGTGCATATGGTTTAATGATTTCTAAAGAAACTGCTGGATTGATAAAAACACCAAATTGGACATTCTGAGAATCTAAATAGCGCTTCATACGATAAACCTGCTTTTCAATAATTTCTGGAGGCATAGTTAATATTTTTGCTCCACTTTGACAACACAGTTCAATCAAATCCATATCAATATTATCTACATATAAATGAGCATCCATAGGAATATCTGTTATCTTTGAAATCTGCTCCATAAAGCATGGTGCCAAAGACATATTTTTACAATAATGCCAGTCAATAATATCAACATGGTATTCATTAGCTTTCATATTTAAAATCTTAATCTCATTTTCTATATTTAACAGGTCTATGCACATCAATGATGGCGAGAGTTTCACTTTCATTGATCAATCCTACCCAAACTTTTCTTTTAACTTAGCCATAATTGCACCTGCTTTGTTAATACAATCACCTGCACTGACTCGAACCACAGGCTTTCCTTTAAATCTTTCTTCATTTTTAATACCAATATTATTTGTTAAAATCACAGCATCTGCTTCTAAAATAGCATTCTTATCTAATTCATTTTCAATCCCAATAGACCCTTGTGTTTCAACAGCAATCTCTATCCCCTTTTCTTTAGCAGCAACTTCCAAACTTTCAGCAGCCAAGTAAGTATGTGCTACTCCAGATGGGCATGATGTCACAGCAACAATTTTCATTTTCTAATCCTCCTCCTTATTGATTAATACTTTTTATAAATTCATCTTTTGTGTTCATTTTAAAATATTTTTCAACATCTTTTCTTTCTCGAATGAATTGATAAAGTTCTCCTAAAAGATTTCTTACATTTGCTTTATCTTTTTGATTGATATTGATTAAAGCCACAACATCAATCTTTTTATCATTCCATAATATCTTATGTTTTAAATTAACAATAACTATTTTTGTTTCTCGTGTATATTCAATCGATGCATGAGGAATGGCAACTCCTGAATCCAATGCAGTCGTCCCTATTTTTTCACGTTCTAAAATAGATTTTTCAAATCCCTCTTTCACATATCCAGCTGAATATAACTTTTCCATCACAAACTTTAAACACTCATCTTTATTCTTGAATTCCATATCCCAAAAAATCATTTTCTCTTCAATATATTGTTTTAAATATTGAAAGTGCTCAATTTCTCTTTCATAGTCATCTTTATAAAAGAAATTTGCATATTTCTCTGTGATCTTTTTTAAATCTGAATTGGATATCAATGCACTCACTTTAATGATAGGAATATCTTCAATATCTAAATCAATTGTTGAAATAATCAAATCTATTTTCCTTAAATCACGCTTCTTTAAGGCATGGTATGTTGTAATTTCAAGAGTATCTTGAGCAGGAATCGCTTTTTGAATTTTATGAAAGATTAATTCTGATGTTCCAATCCCACTTAAACACACTATTAATATTTTTTACCACCTTTATTTCTTTCTAAAGCAACTTGGAAATAAACTGTCAAAAAAGCAATTTCATCTTCCGTTAAAATGACCTGATATTGAGATTCAATTTTATAGACACTATGTGCGATAATTGAAAACAATATAGAATACTGTGTCTGGATTTCATGTAGTAAAGGATTCTTAATATTGGCATTCATACGCAATCTATAGATCATAGGTGTAAAATGAAACAAGAGACTTTTGAGCAGCTTCTGGTCTTGATTAAGATTCACTTTTAAGATTTCACTCAATTGATTGATAAGTTCTTGAATGGAACTTAAATATATTGGATTGACTGGAACTTCTTTTATCTTTATTTTTAAAGCCATCAATTGTTTATTTATATAATCAACATCTTGACTTTCATAAACGATTTGAAACTGACTACAAATACGTTTTAAAAGTTCTTCTGCTAATATATAAGAATCTAAATATTTCATTTCTTCAAATAAAAAATCTTTTTCAATATATGGGTGTTTGCCATACTTCAGTCTTGATATAAAAACAATTAATGTTATGAACATACGCCTTGAATACTTATGAGAAACATGAAGCTGATACTCACCAATAAATTCATGAAATATCTGATAAACACCATCAACAATCTCGCCTTCTATAAATAATTTTAAGAGAGATAAATCTTCTTTTTGTAATGTGTCTTCACTTCTTTTCTTCTTTAATGAAAGTCGTTCTTCTAAATACGTGACTTGACAAAGTTGTTTGTGATATTCATCACCAATAACGTATGTTCCTTTTTTATCAGAAACAAGCTGAATAGAATATTTCTTAAAGAAATGTTGGATTTTTTCTAAATCCTTTGTAATAGAAGATGTACTCACCATAAAATAATCAGATAGTTTTTGATAAGTCAATGTTTGTTCTTCGAGAATGAGTTTTTGAATAATAATAAGTTGCCTTTCTAATGTACTTAAAACCTCTACACCATTAAGTGAATGTAATAAGTCTATCTTATCTTTTTGTGAACCAATCAATCGAATTCCTCTTCCCTGTACTTTATGAACATATAAATCACTATCTTTGAGTTCTTCTTCTATGAACTCTAAATAATTAAAAATGGTTCTTGTAGAAACATTTAGGCCCAAAGCAAAGAAGGATACTGTTTGATAATCATCTTCTTCAATCATTTTTTCAATTAACTGAATAGCTTTTTTATTCATAAATATCCTCCTTTCTACACATTTTATTTTATCACTTTTTGTCGAAATTGATATCTCAATTCACTTCATCATCAATCATGCAAAAAAAGAATATATATAATAACCACTATACAAACGAGTAAAAAAAAGTAACATCACGTATGATGTCACTTCTCAACAATCCATATCTTATATATAATTCATCTTTATAATCACATAAAAATAAATATTTAATCAATTTACTCAATTTCTTTAACGACACGACAAGGGTTCCCAAATGCTACAACATTTTTAGGAATATCTTTATTTACAACACTTCCAGCCCCAATAACTGAGCCACTTCCAATTGTCACACCAGGTAACACCACAACATTCGCCCCTAACCAAACATTATCTCCAATCGTAATCTTTGCACCATCCATAAAATAAGCATTGGAATTAACAAAAATATTTTTACCAAGTTGAATATATGGTCCACAATCACATAAAAAAGGTGGAACAATTTCTAGATTCTCAACTTTGGCTTGAAAAATGTCCTCAAGAATGCTCTGACGCTGTTTTAATTCTAAAGGATCTGTTTGATTATATCGATAACAAAGATGATGCGTATTCAATCTATCCTTAACAACTTTTGGATCATGATTAGCGTCATACCACATTCCAAGTAATGCTTTTTCTCTTTCAGTCACTTCAGGAATATCAAAGAGTTCTAACAATGTTTGAATAACGCCATGTTGATTATTTGATGGAACAACGCGATAAGCAACTTCCTTAATCGCTTGACTTCCATTATCCATTGCAAATCCATATTTCACTTTTTCAATCATTTCCTTGTCATTACCACCATCACCAAATGCTACACACTCGTCTAATGAGATATGATATCGTTGACAGAGAAATTCAATTGCTGATCCTTTATGAAAACCAGGAACAATTAAATCAATGCTTCCATGCCCGCTTGATACAGGCTGAATAACATGGCCTAAATCTTGAATAAGGTCTTTTAAGATATCTTCTGTTTCATTTTCAGGTACCATTAAAGCAATTTTTAAGATTGTATCATTGATTTCTTTTAATGATTCAATGATTTCTAAACGATAATAATATTTTGAATAACAATCATAAAATTCTTGATCCCCATTTAAAAGATAAGCAGATTTCATTCCACATAAACATATACGAATATGTTTATTTCTTTGTAATCTTTGAATAATAATATCTAGATTTTCATAAGGAATTTCATTATGAAAAATGTCTTGTTTATTTTCAATAATCAATGCACCATTTTCACTAATATAAGTGAGTTCATCTTGGAAATCATCAAAAAAAGATTTTAATTGATAATATTGATTTCCACTTGCAACAACAAAGTGTATTTCATTTCTTTTCAAATATTGATAAATTTTTCTAAAGATACTTCTTTGATAATTCATTTGAGAATCCAAAAAAGTTCCATCCATATCTACCGCTATAAGTTTAATCATCTTATCTACTCCTTTTTATAATATTAGTATTATAATCTAAATATCAACGCATGAAAACAAATATCAGATGATTTTCAAGACTTGAAATTATTAACCCACTGATTGAGAAAAGGAACTTATTCTAAAGCCCCTTTCACCTTCTTTTTTGTTAAACAGCGCTCTTGTCGGTTTGCTAAAGCATGTATTCTTCCTTGTAACAAGATTTGTCTCCCTTGAGTATTTCGTGTATAAATAACATCATATCTTCCAATAAAGGGTTTCATATATTGAGCAAATATCTGGGCATCTTCTTTACGTTTCGCAAAAATTTCTGGAATAACAAAATAACCTTCCATTTTACGTTTCTTTCTTGATTTATATAAAATATATCTCTGATTATCAATTTCTCCAAAAAATTCATATACACATTTAGCAAATAATGTCTTATCATGACCAGTCCCACCAGCTAAGTAAACAACATGATAAATCCCCATTAATTCAGTCTTAACAATGCAATGAAGTGATTCTAACTGTCCCGTTGCCTGCATAGCCTGGAGAATACCTTGTCCAAATATTTGTAAACGTGATAAAGGATTTTTATATAGCACAATCTTTTTAGCAAATATAAATAAACAATAAAGTACGATAAAAAGATAAAGTCCCAAAATGATAGCCATTGTTCCTAAAATAGGTAACAAACTTATTCCCAGTATCATTCCTAAAACACCACAGATCAATGTCATGATAAAATGTCTAATCGCATCTGTTAAAATAACTGCTGTGATCATTTTTTCTTTAACCTCTACATCTTCAACCACTTCCATTTTATCATATACAGCCAAAGATTGATTCCAACGTTTTTTTAAATGATCCCTATTTGATGATAATTGTAACATTTGTTTATTTGTCAATTGAATATTATGCTGGTTCAAAGGTAATTTGATGGCAGTTAAACGTTCTGTTCCATTTTCAATAATATTATCAGTATAATGTAATCCTAAGAAATGTTCCATACGACGACATAATGTCTGATAGTCTTCACTTGCTTCTAAACCTTCTAAAGTTTTCGCCTTCTGAGGGTCAACACAAACCAAATGCCATATATGACTTGTTTTCTGTGGATTATTTGTGAAAGTACGTATTGCTCTTCCACGCATCTGATTACTTAACATAAAAGAGCCAACAAAACTAGCAAGTATAAGAGTATTGACACAAGGGGAATCCCATCCCTCTCCAAGCAGTGATTTTGTTCCAATTAAGACCTGTATATAACCCATTTCAAACAACGAACTCACTGCCCCTACTATAGAATGATTATTTCCACTCATATTGACTTTTACATATTCATTTTGACTTATACATCCAAGAGATTCAAAAGAAATTCTTTCAGGTTCTTCAACAAGCATTTTTAATTTTTCTTTTGCATGACTAGGAATAATCACCATCGTACCACAGAGAACTCCCAATTGGATATTCTCCTGCTGATTTTCATTTTCTCTTCTTAATAATTCAAAAAATGGTAAAACCCCTAAATTATGAACATCCCTTGAATCATCACCAACTGCTTTTTCATATTCACTGCGTATATAATCTGTTAAGATTAATAATCTTAAATCATCTTTCATACATTTGTATTCATGAAAAACAATATCTTTTATACTGTCACATTTACCAACTGATTTCACTAACATTTTTTCAATTGCCTGATTCACAACAATAGTCACTTGATTTCTTTCAATAAAACCTAGAGACTTTAATTCTTTGATAAGTTCCTTTTGATAATCTTCATCTATATGATATGAAAATGTATCATCATATAATAACCCTTGTAATAAAATCTGTAACCATTTCACTGACATCTTTTCTAACTGTTTATAACCTAAAATCTGTTTAAATTGGGTTGGATAACTTAACTTCTTTTCTTCTAAATAAATAAGTAGTGCTGATAAATATTCTGGCTTTTCTAATAAATGATCTAAATCAATATGTCCATGTAAACATTGATGTGACTGAATAACAGATTGAAACTGTAAATCGTTCATGATTCTTTGAAGAAGAACTTCTCCATTTTCTTTGAATACTTTAATCTCCTGTTGTTCTTCTTTTGTTGGATAATTAAAATAAACATAATCTTGATGAGGACATAGACTCCCCTCCTTTACCAATTCAGGGACAGTTATTTCTTCATCAATTTCACCACACATATCAATGTAACGAGTCCACATAGATAGCGAAGAATCATATGGTGGAGTCGCAGTTAAAGCAATCGTATAATCCCACTTTAATTCCTTTTTAAATGTTTCTAATGATTTCCACCATTCATTACGTAAATGATGACACTCATCTAAACATATTGTTTGTATTTTAGCATCTTGAATTGCCTGTAAGAGATGATAATCGTGATAATCAACTTCTTCTTTTCTCTTTATTCCCTCATCATCTTCTTCAACAAGTTCTCCCTGATATCCTGACATGGCACTATGGATCGCTTGATATGTTGTCACTGTAATAAGTTTTAAATCTTTAATATCCTGTGATATGTAGTTGCTTGCTACAATACCTTGACATAAAAAGGCTTCTTCAATTCTCTCTACCCATTGTTCTCGTATTGTTATTGTTGGAACAAGAATAATAGCTGGTTGATCTAATAAACGAATCAATTCAATGCCCAGTGTTGTTTTTCTAGAACCAGGAGCTGCAACAATATGCACTTTTCCATCACGTTTATATTCTAAAAAATGGTCTAATACTCTTTTTTGATAAGAACGCCACTCTCCACGAAACTCTAATATATGATCATATAACATAATATCCCTCCATCGTTATATTCATCTTATCATAATTAAGTCTCTTTTTGTTTTTTAACGGGAAAAAAGTCTCTTATAAATAAAGAATACATTTGTCTATATAGTTTATTGTCTTAAAATATATAGTGAATTATCCTTGTAAACATCTTATATTACATATTTTGCCTATCTTGTAAAAGATGCAAGAAGTCTACGACCAACTTCTTGCTCCCTGTCATATGTAACATACTTTTTTGCATCTTTTTAAAAAAAAGAAGTCAAACAAACAGATATTCATGATATCTATTCATTTGACTCCAAGAATTTCTGCACTTTGTGATAAAATTGATTAAACACATAAACCTGTTTAAATTATTTGACCAAATCTCTAAATGAAATCACTTCTACCCCTTCTTGATCTAACCATTCTTTTAATTTTGTACTTGTTACCAAGGTATAATCTTTTAAACGTTCATCTATCATTGATGAAGTCACTGATAAATCATAATCAATAAATCCTGGATGTGTCACAAGTAAATTCAATCCATCTTTTATTTGATAATCTCCCTTTATAAACATATCTTCAAAATGGTTATTATGTTGTTGATAATATTCATATTGTTTCATTGCTTGCTCATGAATAGACTTATCAAAACATTTATCATATATGCATACTGGAACCTGATATTCTTGATAAACTCTTAAAACTGCATTAATGAGTTCTGGAACTTCTAAAACATGTAAGTCAATATACTCAGGTAACTGTCCTACCCAGTCAATATATCTTTCTATTTGATACTTTGCTTCTAAATATGCTTCATCTTCATTAAATAATACTTCACCTTTAATAAGCTGTTCTCTTCTGAAACGACTAGAGATAAAAACACCATTTTCATCAACTAATGTTGGAATTTGATCAATTGGTGCTAATGCTTTTCCATTGGTTACATTTACATGCAAACCTAAGCATAATCCTTTATGTTTCTTTGCAAGTAGGATAGCTTCTTTAGCATAAGGCATATTGATCATAATGGCCATACTATTGACAATACCTTTTTCATAAGCTGATAGCATTCCCAAAGTCACACCTTCACTATATCCTAAATCATCACCACGTACTAATAATTTTTTCATATACTACCTCTATTCTTTCTTAGAATTATATCTTTATTGATATATTTTTCATTCATAATATCTACAAAACATATTCCTCGTTAACACTAATCGTCTTTCAAATTTAATCTTAATGTATGTCCTCATAAACAAAATGAGTTCTTTAATCAACTCTCTTCATACTGCGACTGGCAATCATATCAATACCTAATCCAAAAATATCTTTGACAATAATATCTTTTTCATGAACAGGAGCAGTCACAACAACTTCTTTAAGTAATTTCATTGTTTCTTCTATCTTATCAAATGGTATTGGAGCAGAAGATATAACTGGTATTTGATGATAAATAGCATTTTTAATCACAACCGTTGTTGTTAACATACGTGTTGGATGAGTCATTTCAGCAATTGCATACTGCTTACCTCTTGGACAAGTATTTCCACTCACTTCAATTTCTTCACCATCTTGCCTGATTGTTAGATGACAGCCAATTGGACAAGTGATACAAACCATCTCTTTTAACATACTTTCACTTCCCATTCTATATCTCCTTGAATTTGTGACAAATCACTAGCTTTTAAAACGACTTTTTCCATTTCTGCTGGTGCAACACTGCGTTTTTTCACAATCTTTTGAAATTCACCACTTTTTATAATAATTTGACAATTCTTATGTGGTGCCTGTACCCTTAATGAGCATTCTATATCTCCTTGAGCATGTTCATGGATGATTTGAGGTAAAACATAAGAAATTCCATCTTTAGCAATTTGATTGAAAACATTTCCAGTCGTAGTTTTTCCTGAGATATATTGAACTGCATAATAACCTGCTTTATTGGCTTCAGATGTCACAAAGTCAACAAGATCGTGAACATGTAAAACATTACCACATGCAAAAATACCAGGAATGGATGTCATATAACATTCATCAACAATAGCCCCTTTTGTTTGGGGATGAATTTTGATACCAGCATCCTCACTTAATTTATTTTCTGGTATCAGACCAACTGATAATAATAAAGTATCAACCTCAAACTCTTTTTCAGTATCAGGTATAATTTGACGCTTTTCATCGACAGCTGAAATAATCACCTTTTCAAGGTTATCTTTTCCAACTATTTTTGTTATTGTATGACTTAAATAAAGAGGAATATCAAAGTCTTCAAGACATTGTTTGATATTTCGTGCCAACCCATTAGAATAAGGCATTACCTCAGCAACTCCTAAAACCTTTGCACCCTCAAGTGTCATTCTCCTTGCCATAATTAAACCAATATCTCCACTTCCTAAAATAAAGACTTTTTTCCCAACTAAATAGCCATCAAGATTCAAAAATTTTTGGGCTTGTCCAGCATTATAAATTCCATTTGGACGTGTTCCTTTAATATCAATAGCACCACGTGTTCTTTCACGACAACCCATAGCTAAAATAATGGCTTTTGCTTGAATCTCAATATATCCTTTTTTTGGAGAAACAACAGTTAGTGTTCGATCATCTCGCATCTCAATGACAGTACTCTCTAACCAAATTTCAATATCCGGATTATCCTCCACACGATCAATAAAACGCTGGGCGTAACCTGGTCCACTCAATTCTTCTTTAAAAGTATGAAGCCCAAAACCATTGTGGATACATTGTTGTAAAATTCCCCCACATTCAACACCTTGTTCAATAATTAAAACATCATGGCACCCATTTTGACTCGCTTCATAAGCTGCTGCCAGTCCAGCACTTCCGCCACCAATAATCACTATATCATGTGTTTCCATTAAAGTGCCTCCTTTGCCTTAGCGGGTAAAATTTCTGTATGTTGCCCTTTATATTCAATACTTTGTTTATCTTTATGAAGTTCTCTGGCAAGTATGGTCAGGACTTCTGGTGAACAAAATCCTCCCTGGCAACCTCCCATTCCTGGTCGACAACGCTTCTTCACACCATCAATTGTTGTGGCACCAGCATAGCGATGAATGACATCAACAATTTCACCTTCACTAATCTTTTCACAACGACAAATTATTTTTCCAAAACGTGAATCTTTTTGTATCAACTGATTTTTTTCAGTTGGCGAAAGATGTTCTAAAACAATATCAGGTCGACGTTTTTGATAATGGTCTTTCTTTATCATTTGAAATCTTTTTGCTACAAATGTGTCTTTCACATATTTAGCAATTGCAGGCGATGCTGTTAAGCCTGGTGATTCTATACAAGAAACATGAATAAAATTTTTATAATGAGAATCTTCTTCAATCACAAAATCCCCTGTATTTCCTGTTGGTCGAAGACCTGAAAATGTTCTAATGATTTTTTGAAAGGGAATATCTTTCACTGTTTTTACAACATTCTTTTTCACTTCATCTAAAGCATGAGTTGTTGAAACATCATCTTTATCAGATATAGGTTCGCTGTTAGGACCCAGTAAGACATTCCCATGAATTGTAGGAACAACCAAAACACCTTTTCCTTTTGAAGAGGGAGTTGGATAAATAATATGATTCACAATTGGTTCAGTTAATTTTCCAAGAATATAATATTCACCTCTTCGAGGTGTGATGTGATAATGTGTATTTTCGAGATAACTTGCAATCGTATCTGCATAGACACCAGCAGCATTCATCACCATTTTTGCATCAATAGAACCTTTATTTGTAAAAATCCGATATCCCTCATTAATTTCTTTAATTCCTTTGACTTCATGATTTAAGAAAAGTTCAACGCCATTTTCCATTGCTTCTTCTATAGCTGCAATCGTGACTTTCCAAGGTGTAATAATTCCTGTTGTTGGAAGTGATAAAGCTTCTATAACAGTATCTCCAATATGTGGTTCTTCTGATATAATCTGTTGTCGATTCAATCTTGTATAAGGAATTTTCCTTTCTATCGCTTGCTTTTCAAGTCGGTCTAAAGTTTGTGATTCCTCATCACTTGTTGAAACAACAAAGGCACCAATTTGTTGATAGTCAACTTGTAATTCATTACATAAATCTGGAAACATACGATTTCCTTCTAAATTAAATCTTGCCTTTAAAGTTCCAGGTTTCGGATCATGACCTGAATGAATAATAGCACTATTTGCCCCAGTAGACTCCAAAGCAACATCATTATTCTTTTCTAAAACAGCAACATCCAATTGATACTTTGACAATTCATGAGCGATTAAACTTCCTGTAATTCCACATCCAATAATCACAATATCTTTCACTTTAATCCTCCTCAAAAGCTTGACAGCTTTTTACTGCTTTTTGCCAACGCTGATACATATGATGAGATAATTGTTTATCTATTTTTGGTTGATAGGTTGCTAGGACATCTGCTTGAAAATCATTCATTGTCCAATAGCCAACAGCAAGCCCTGCTAGATGAGCTGCTCCTAAAGCTGTTGTCTCATTCACTTTTAAACGTGTTACTGGAATTTGTAAAATATCACTTTGGCATTGTAAAAGGAATTTATTCTCAGTTGCACCACCATCTACAAAAAGTTCCTTAATTTTTATATTTGTATCCTGTTGCATAGCTAATACCAAATCTTTACTTTGATAGCACATTGCTTCTAGGGCTGCTCTTGCTAAATGTTCTTTGGTTGTCCCACGTGTAATTCCAACAATAGAACCACGGGCCTGATCATCCCAGTAGGGAGCTCCTAACCCAGTAAAAGCAGGAACAATCACAACACCATCACTATCTTTAACTGAAAAAGCCATTGCTTCTGTTTCGCTTGCTTTGTGTATAATGTGAAGGCCGTCACGTAACCACTGAATTAAACTTCCTGAGACAAAAATACTTCCTTCAAGCGCATATTTTGTTTCGCCATTTAACTTCCAAGCGATTGTTGTTAATAAGCCATGATTTGATTGAACAGCATGCTCTCCTGTATTCATCAACAAGAACCCACCTGTTCCATATGTGTTTTTCATTTTCCCTTTTTCAAAACAATTCTGACCAAATAAGGCAGCTTGCTGATCACCTATCATTGCAGCAATAGGAACTTCATGATTATAAAAATGATAAGGAGCTGTACAACAATAAACTTCACTTGAAGACACAACCTCTGGCAACATACTATCTGGAATACCAAACAACTCTAACAGTTCTTGATCCCAGCATTGTTCATAAATATTATAGAGCAATGTCCTTGAAGCATTCGTAACATCAGTAATATGACGTTTTCCACCACTGAGTTTATAGACAAGCCATGAATCAATCGTTCCAAACATCAATTCACCATTGAGTGCTTTGTCTTTCACTCCTGGTACATTTTCGAATATCCATACAAGCTTTGTAGCAGAAAAGTAAGGATCTAAAAGCAATCCTGTCTTTTTACGGATAATGTCTTCTCGTCCAGCATCTTTTAAGCGTTGACAAATTTCATCACTTTGACGAGATTGCCAAACAATCGCATGATAAACAGGAATGCCTGTATTGCGATCCCAAACAACGGTTGTTTCTCTTTGATTTGTAATCCCTATTCCTGCAACCTGCTCAGGTTTAATTCCTGACATTTGAATCGTCTCTGTCATCACCGCTAATGTTGATAACCAGATTTCATTGGCATCATGTTCTACCCAGCCTGGATGAGGAAAAAACTGTTGAAATTCTCTTTGGGAAGACATCACAACTTCAGAGTTATGGTTATATAAAATTGTTCTGGTACTCGTTGTTCCTTGGTCAATTGCAAGGATATATTTTTCCATATATTCCACCTACCTTAATTTAATTAAATCACAATTTCTTACCTGAAACAATCAAAAGACATATTCTATCCAAAGAAAAATACGTATGTAAAATTTCTTAGGTAATAGTCTAAAGACCAAACACTTTATAACATGTTTGGTCTTTTCTATCTTATTACTCATTGATGAGATTATGTCTGTATTATTCATATTGGGAGGTCATATATACAAACATATCATATATTATTTATTATAGAACTTCGGATTCCAATAGTCTTTATTCAATTCTAAAAACTCATCTAATATTTCTTTACCTTTACGATAAGAAGGAACCGTTTTGTTTAATAAGATGGCTTGTAATGCTTTTTCCTGCGATCCTTCTAAACATGCTTCAACAGCAAGTTTTTCATAACCTTTTTGTGCTTCCATTAATGATTTATGAAATTGAGGAATATAACCCACTGCAACTGGTTCAATTCCTGCTGCACCAACATAACACGGAACTTCTACAACCGCATCATGATTAAAGTTTCCAATCGCACCATTGTTCATAACATTTACGATAAACCTTTCTTTCTTGTCGTTAATAATAGAACTTGCTAAATTCACAATATAATTTCCATGAACTCCTGCGACTAAATAAGAATCTTTAGCACTCTTATTTTCAATAACTCTACGACATTCTTGATACACTGTTATTTCTCTACCAGCTAAAACTGAATCTGCTCTCGTAAATTCATGATCAAATTGTTCTAACATTTCATCATGGAAATAATAGTATTGTAAATAACATAGTGGTAGAAAGTCAGGATATGCTTTAAACCCTTTAATAACATTATTAAATGTTTTAAACCAATAATCATCTAATTTTCCTTCATCCTGAACTGCATTAAAACCTGTCATTTTACCACTCACAACATCTTCTCTTAATTGTGGTAGTAAATCCTTACCTTCTTTATTATAAACATTTGTAAACCAACCAAAATGGTTAAGTCCAAAATATTTAAAAGTTAAATCTTTTTCATCATATCCAAAGTACTCAGCAACTTGTTCTTGTTGTGAAATAGGCATATCACAAATACACAACATCTTTGCTTGTGGATAAGTTCTATAAACAGCCTCTGATACCATTGCCTCTGGATTTGAGTAGTTTAATAACCATGCTTGAGGACAAACTTCTAAAGCTGTTTTCACTATTTCTAAAATAGCAGGAATTGTTCTTAAAGCAAAAGCGAATCCCCCTAACCCACAAGTTTCTTGACCAATAAGTCCATGTTTATAACAAGTATGTTCATCAATAGCTCTTTGTTCATTTCGCCCAGGTCTAATTTGAATAAATACATAATCTGCTTCACTCAAAGCTTCTTTTAAATCGGTAGTCCAGCTTGTCTTAATATCATTTCTTCTTTCTGACATATAAATTTTACTAAACTCACCCATATGATAAACTCTTTCATAATCAATATCATGTAAACAAAGTTCTGTTAATTGTATTTCATCTGCTTTTTCTACAAGTGAACCAATAATTCCAGGAGTATGTGTTGAACCAGCTCCAATAATAACAAATTTATTTCCCATCTTTTATCTCCTATTCATCTAACATTGCTTTAAATTCTTTAGCAACTTTATTAACTTCAGTACCAATAATAATCTGAACAGATGTATCACTAAATCTGATGACACCTTTAGCACCTGTTTTTTTAATATTCTCTTCATTGACTAGAGAACCATCTTTTAACTCTAAACGTAAACGGGTTACACAGTTCTCTACTTCTTCCACATTTTCTTTACCACCAACATTTTGAAGTATCTTTTTTGCCATATACTGATAATTTGTATGTTCAAGTTTTATATTCATTTCATCAGCTGAAACTTCATCTTCCTGAAATTCAAGTTCATCTTCTCTACCTGGTGTCTTCAAATCACCTTTTTCAATCATAAATTTGAAGCCAAAATAATAAATAAAGAAGAAAACAATTCCGACTGGTATAATAATCCAAGCATTCGTTCCCATATTAAAGTTTAATACAAAATCAATCACACAGAAATTAATTGACATTCCTAAATGAACATCTAATAAGTAAAGAATTGCTCCTGCTGCCCCTGTAAGCACTGCATGAAAAGCATACAAACGAGGTGCAACAAACATAAATGAGAATTCAACAGGCTCTGTAATACCAGCTACAAAAGTTGTCAAAGCTCCTGAAGTCATTAATGATTTCGTTTTTGCTTTATTTTTTTCTTTAGCAGTTTTATAAATTGCTGCACAAGCACCTGGTAAACCAAACATCATTGGGATAAAGAACATTGCTAAGAATAACCCTGCAGTTGGATCACCAGCTAGGAATCTTGGAATTTCACCTTTAACAACTTCTCCACTTGCAGTGACAAATGTACCTAACTCATAGTAAATATAAGTGTTAACAACATGATGTAATCCGACTGGAATCAATAAACGATTTGTTAAACCAAAGACAAATATTCCAAGAGCACCTGCTCCTGCAATCCATAATCCAAAGCTATTGAGTCCTGCCTGACAAGGCACCCAAATATAACTAAATGCGATTCCCAGTGGAATCATTGCGATTGGTGCTAATGTGACAACAAATTTATCACCTGTAAAGAATGAGAACATTTGTGGTGTTTTCCATTCTCGACTATAGTTATAAATAATTGCTGTTACAGTTCCTACAACAATTCCGGCAAAGACCCCCATACTAATTGTTTCATTCATGGCTGTTAAAACAGCTTTGAATACTGATAATGAGATTACTGCTCCTAAGATTGGTGTTGTTTTATCCTTTGTTTTCGCATAAGCAATAACTGCACCAATTGCAAATAAGACATCCATCATTCCAAAAACAACCCATGAAGCTGTTTCAAGAATAGGTAAGTTAAGTAAATCTGGAGCACTTAAACGTGCTAATAATCCTGCCGCAGGTGTTGCAGCAATTGGAATGAGCATTGCTTTACCTAACTTTGATAACTGTTTTAAAATTTTATTCATCATTTTCCTCTCTCCTTTTCTATATCTTGATAAGTACATAATTCAAAATGTTCTTTTACATACTTTGTCAATTCATTATTTTTTATTGCTTCACATTCTATAATTCTTGGATAAGCAAAACTTGATTCTGTCACAATTTTATAATCTAAATAAGCAGGATGCCACATCACCTCTATAACCCTAGCATCTCCAACCTGTTCTAATAAACAACACATTTCTTTAGCCAAAGCAATACCCTGTTCTTTACAATTTAAAATCTCTTCTTTATTGGTTGACCATGGATCAATTAAAACATCATTACATTTGATATCATCTTGTTTCAATACAAAAGGGTCTCCAAATGAATTACGAACTGGTAATCCATATTCTTTAGATAGTCTTTTGACTATATCAGGATTATTTTTAAATGTATGAATATGGTGATGTGAATCTAAATGTGTTGGAACAATTCCATTGGCATAGACCTTCTCAATTTGAGTTTTCCATTCTTTATACACTTCCTCTTCATCAACAGATGTTGTTTCATCATTGTAAAAAGATAACTTTTTAAAATAACCTTTTTCATCAACAAGTGTTTGATGGCCTTCCATAACAGGCTTTCCACATGTTAGTGTCAAATGAATACCAATTCCTAAACCTGGATTTTGTTTTGCTAAAGCGACTGCATGTTGAAATCCTGGCATTCCTGGCATTAACGTTGTAGACGTTAAAATCCCATCTAAATAGCTATCAATAATTCCATAATTAATAGCATGAGAATAACCAAAATCATCTGCGTTATTAATTAATTTTCTCATTTTTTCTCTCCTCTCTCTAAACAAAAAACCCAAAATATAAAATACGTATGTATCTTATATTCTAGGTTTTGCCTGCTTTATCAGTTACAATCCTATTGACCTAATATTTGGGTCATATGTATCATCAGATATACAATTTCAGCTTGATCCACATCATAATCAAGTTCATTCTTAATATATCTCACAATCTTTTTCTCACATTGTACAAGTTGGGGATTGTTTTTAATTAATAATAAATAAATCCCTTCATTCGTATAACTATCATGTACTTCACCATTTCTAATTCTTCCTATAAAAAACCGAAGATGAGTAATAAGTCTCATATAATTAAGAGAACTTTTATCTAATGTTATATGAAAACTATTCTCTATAATTTTAACAATATCTATAACCATCTGAACCAATTCCATTGATTTTGTTGCTTTTTCATCCTCAGTTTCTGTAACAAAATAAACTGCAAAATAACCAGCTTCATCAATAGAGAGTTTGACATCTAATTGTTGTTCAATATAATCAATAATCCATAAACTAAATTCAAACTCTTCTTTCCAAATTGTTTTAATCTCCATCAAAGTGAGATTAGGAAGTGAGATATTCTGTTTCGCTCTTTCTATTGCTGCAGCTAAGTGATCAGTAAATTGAATAAAGAAAGCTAAACTGATTTTCTTTCCAAATCTCTGCTTTGCTTGTCTAAGAATTTGATCAGATAAACTAAAATATTCAGTAGGCACTCTTGCTAAAAGTTGATTTATTTTCTTCTTTTTATCATCTTCCAAATAAAATTGTTGTGTAATTCTTGCTTTATCTATCTGATCACCAATCTTCTTTTTATAACCAACTCCTGCACCAGTGACAATCATCTCTTCACCTTTTAAATTACAGCAGCTTACAACATTATTGTTGTATATTTTCAAAATTTTCATAAGCCCTCCTAATAAAAGAACACCTATAAATAAACAAATCATATTGTTTATTCTATAGGTGTTGCCTGCCTTATCAGTTACAATCCTAATACTTTATTTAATCATATAATATGCCTTTTTTCTTGTCAACTTTTATTTAGTACTTCATAATCGTTGTTTCACCAGCAAGACATTTTATCACATCAGTTATGAGTTCTATTTTATAATCATCACTATTCAAAATAATAACTGGTGTTTCTAATGTATTGCCTTTGTTTTTAAAGAATTCAAAATCTGCTTCAATAATTGGTACTCCTTGTTTGACAACATCACCAACATTTGCTAAAACATGAAATCCTTCACCTTGGCTTAATGCAGTATCTAATCCTATATGAATAAGAATTTCTAATCCATTATCTAGTTGCATACCAAAAGCATGCTTTGTTTCAGCAATTAAAGTGATTTTCCCATCTGCAGGAGCAACAAAAATATTTTCTACTGGATCAATTGCAACCCCTATTCCCATCATTCCAGATGCAAATACTTCATCTTTGACATCTGACAATTTCATCAGTTTGCCAGATACTGGAGCAACAATCTTCTTCTCTTTTTTAAATATATTAAACATAAACAACCTCCAAAATAAAATAAGACAAAGCACTCTATAAAAGAATACTTTGCCTAATTGAATAGTTACAAATCTTTTTTACACTTATATATTATCAAAGCGTTTACATAGTGTCAATCTTTTTTTATCTTTTATAAACAAAAAGACTTTTTGGTACTGGTACAATTCACTTCCTTTAACATATCATATCACACATTCATGTTATTATTAATGAACATGAAAATTTTATATAATACCAACATTTAATACATATTTTATTCAATCATTTCAGACATATAGAAAAAACATTCCTAAGTAGGAATGCTTAATCATTTATTTCAATTTTAAGTCAACTAATACATCAGCTAAGCCAATATAAGAAGCAGGCGTCATATGAATAAGAGTTTCACGATCTTCATCAGATAAAATATCAAGTCCTTCAGCAAACTTAATAATATCTTCTTTAGAAATACTCTTTCCTCTTGTTAATGCTTTTAATGTATCATAAGCATCTGATCTCCCATATTTTCTTAACATGGTTTGAATCGGTTCAGCTAAAACTTCCCATTTTTCATTTAAATCAGCAGCTAGTTTTTCTTTGTTGACAACACATTTTGCTAAACCATTCATTGTTTCATGAATAGCTTGTAATGAATATCCAAACGCTAATCCTAAATTTCTTTGAGATGAAGAGTCAGATAAATCTCTTTGCATACGTGATTTAGGAAGTTTATTAGATAAAGCTACACAGATATTGTTTGACATATCAATATTTGCTTCACTATTCTCAAAACGAATTGGATTGACTTTATGAGGCATAGTACTACTTCCAACTTCGCCTTTCACAGGAATTTGTTTAAAGTATTCCATTGAAATGTATAGCCACATATCGACATCAAAATCAACCAATACATTGTTAAAATGACGAATACCATCAAGAATATGACAAGTATAATCATGACTTTCAATTTGAGTTGTTAAAGGATTAAAAGTTAATCCTAAATATTCTTCTACAAATTTCTTAGCCATAGTTTGCCAATCAACATTAGGAAAAGCTGTTAAAATAGCACTATAATTTCCAGTTGCTCCATTAAACTTTGCTTTAATTTGAATGCTTTCAATATTCTCAATACTTGACATCAAACGATAAGCATAAACCTTAAATTCTTTACCAATTGTTGTTGGTGTAGCTGGTTGTCCATGTGTATGAGCTAGCATTGCATCATCTTTATGTTCAACTGCCCATTGATTAATCATATTAGCAAATTCTTTAGCTTTAGGTAACCAAACATCTTTTAAACCATATTTTAACATACATGCATAAGATGTATTGTTAATATCTTCAGAAGTACATCCAATATGAACAAAACTGATTAAATAATCATATCCCATATCTTTTAATGCATTTCCAATAAAATATTCAACAGCTTTGACATCATGACGTGTTGTTGCCTCAATGTCTTTAATACTAGCAAATGAATCATAATTAAAATTCTTAGAAATCGCTTCAATTTGACTCATATCAGCTTGATTAAATTTAGCTAAGATATCATTATCAATATTATTAATTAAAAATTTTAACCATTGAATTTCAACAAAAACTCTATACTTAACCAAAGCATATTCAGAAAAGTATTCACCTAAAGCATCTTTAATTCCTGAATAACGTCCATCCAATGGACAAAGAGTCATACTTTCAAATTCTTGTCTCTTCATTTATTTACCACCTTTAAAATATTTTACACCAGCTTCAAATATTTTTTGGTCCATTTCACCATAAATATTCTTATTTCTATTTTCACCTTGACGTTCACTATGTGCCATCTTACCAATAACACGACCATCTGCAGATAATATACCTTCAATTGCACATAATGATCCATTTGGATTATATGGCGATTCCATTGTTGGTTTTCCATCTGTATCTACATATTGTGTAAAGACCTGACCATTATTGAATAATTCTTCAATAACTTCTACTGGTGCCACAAATCGTCCTTCTCCATGAGAAATTGGTACTGTATGAATATCTCCAACATTCACATTTGCTAACCAAGGAGATTTTACAGAGCAGATTCTTGTATCAACCATCTGTGATAAGTGTCGTCCAATAGTATTGAAAGTAAGTGTTGGGTCATCTTTATCCATAGTTTTAATACGACCATATGGAAGAAGTCCTAATTTAACTAAAGCTTGGAATCCATTACAAATACCAATCATTAATCCTTCACGATTATCTAGCAAATCAGTAATTGCATCTTTCAATTTTGGATTTCTTAATACAGTTGCAATAAATTTACCTGATCCTTCTGGTTCATCACCTGCAGAGAATCCTCCAGGTAACATAATAATTTGTGCCTTTTGAATAGCCGCTTCTAATTCATCAACAGATTTCTTAATATCTTCTTCAGTTTTATTTCTAATTAATACCAATTGGACATTTGCTCCCGCTTTTTCAAAAGCACGCTTTGAATCATACTCACAGTTTGTTCCAGGGAAAACTGGAATGACAACATTCACTTCATCATAAATTTTTGAAGCATGTAAAACTGTTCTTTCATCACAATCTTTCATCATCATATCAGTTGTTGGTGCTTTTTCTTTTGTTGGATATACATCATCCAAAACACCTTCATAAATAGCATAAGCATCATCTAATGATAATGATTCATCTTGATAAGAGATAACATGTGTATCATTTGTATGACCAATAATTCTTGTATGATCTAATGTCACTACATTATCATCTTCAACTTCTAAAATAATATTTCCATAATCTTTGCAAATCAATGTCTCTAAAGCAACATCAGCAAGTTCTACACCCACTGCATTACCGAAAGCCATTTTATAAACTGCTTCAATGACTCCACCATCTTTAACAGTATAACTGCTATAAACTTTTCCATCTTGCATTAATTTCATAACAGCATCATACTGTTCTTTTAAAACATCAAAATCATAAACATGGAATTGATCCTTTGGTAACATCACTTCAACCAATGTATGCCCAGCACCTTTTAATTCAGGAGTGATAACATCTTTGACATCAGCCCCAGTAATTGCAAATGATACCAATGTAGGAGGAACATCTAAATCTTCAAATGATCCTGACATAGAATCCTTACCACCAATTGAAGGTAACTTTAATTCAGATTGAACTCTATAAGCTCCAAGTAATGCTGCAAATGGTTTCCCCCATTTACTAGGAATATCTAATAATTTTTCAAAATACTCCTGGAATGAGAAACGAATTGTATGATAGTTTCCACCCATTGCCACAATTTTAGCAATTGATTCCACAATTGCATACATTGCACCATGATATGGTGACCATTTAGAAATAAGTGGATTATACCCATGACTCATTAATGAACAAGTTGTTGTTTCTTTTCCTAAAACAGGAATCAAAGCAGCCATACCTTCAGTTTCAGTTCTTAATGTTTTCCCACCAAATGGAGATAATACTGTTCCATTTCCAATTGATGAATCAAATCTTTCAACCAGACCTTTTTGTCCACACACTGATAAACGGCTTAAAACCTCTTTTGATGTTTCAACAAATGAAGTTTGTGCTTGGTTTGTAAATGGCGTTTTATCAAAGTCTGGTAGTTTCACTTCAATTTCTTGGAATCTTGATGCACCATTCTTATCTAAGAACGCTCTATCAATATCAACAATAGTTTGACCTAAATAACTCATTGTTAAACGATTATTATCAGTGACAGTAGCAACTCTTACAACCTCTAAGTTTTCATCAATACAAGCTTGTTTAATAAACGCTTCATCACTTTCTTCAATAACAATTGCCATACGTTCTTGAGACTCAGAAATAGCCAATTCTGTACCTGTTAAACCTTCATATTTCTTTAAAACTGCATCTAAGTTAATCTTTAAACCTGGTGCCAGTTCACCAACAGCAACACAGACACCACCTGCTCCAAAATCATTACAACGTACAATTTTTTCAGAAACAGCTTTATTTCTAAATAATCTTTGAATCTTTCTTTCTTCCACTGGATTTCCTTTTTGAACTTCTGCACCAGCTGTTGTAGTTGTTTTTAATTCATGAGATTTTGATGACCCTGTAGCTCCACCAATTCCATCACGACCAGTTCTACCACCTATTAATAAAACAATATGATCTTTTAGTGGTTCTAGTCGTTTGACTTGATCTTTTGGTGCGGCTGCTACAACTGCCCCAAGTTCCATACGTTTTGCTACAAATCCATTATCATAAACTTCATGAACATAACCTGTTGTTAAACCAATTTGATTTCCATAGCTTGAAAAACCATGAGCAGCTTCCTGACAGATTTTCCTTTGAGGAAGTTTTCCCTTCATTGTTTCATCAAGAGATTTTCTTGGATCACCAGCACCAGTAATACGCATAGATTGATAGACATATGCTCTTCCTGATAATGGATCACGGATTGCTCCACCTAAACATGTTGCAGCTCCACCAAATGGTTCAATTTCTGTAGGATGGTTATGAGTTTCATTTTTAAACATTAATAACCAATCTTCATCACCTTCTGATGTATGAATCTTTAATTCAACAGAACAAGCATTAATTTCTTCAGAAACTTCTAAATCATCTAAATATCCTGTTTTTCTCAGTTCTTTCATAGAAATTGTTGCTAAGTCCATTAAAGTTAATGGACGCTTTGTATCAATTCCATAAACAAGATGACGAGACGTTTTATAATCTTCTACATCTTTTTCTAAAATTTCTTTAAATGCACCATTTTCAATATCCAATTGACTAATAATTGTTGCAAATGTTGTATGACGACAATGATCAGACCAATATGTATCAAGAACTTTTAATTCAGTTTCTGTAGGGTCTCTTTGTTCTTCATTCTTAAAATAATCTTGAGTCACTTTTAAATCATCAAAGTTCATTGCCATTCCATTATCTTGAATAAATTGTCTTAATTCATCATCACTATAATTCATGAATCCAGTAATGACTGGAACATGCTCAATATGAACATCACTATCAGTTAAATCATCCATTTTTTCTAAGCTCGCTAATCTTTGATCAACTGGATTAATTAAATAATTTTGTACACGCTTAACTTCTTCATCAGTTAATTCACCAATAAGAACAATTAATTTTGCACACTTAACTTTCACATTCTTTTCACCAGTTAATAACTGAAAACATTGTTCACAAGCATCAGCTCTTTGATCATATTGACCAGGTAAATATTCAATTGCAAATACTTTTGCACCAACTGATACAGGATATTCTTCTTTGTAAATATCATCAACCATTGGTTCACTTAAAATCGTTGGAATCCCTTGATTTAAAACATCAACTGATACACCTTGAACATCATAACGATTCACTACACTTAAAGATGTCAATGTATCTAATTTTAATTGTGTTCTTAAATTATTTAAAATTTCATCTGCTTCTACAGCATAATCTTTTCTTTTTTCTACATAAACTCGATAGACTTTACTCATCTTTGCACTCCTTTAATTTAGACCAATGTCTTTACGATAATATTGACCATCAAACTGAATAACCTCAGCTGCCTTATAAACCTTTTCTCTTGTTTCTTCTAAAGAAGAACCTAATGCACAAATATTTAATACACGACCACCATTTGTAACAACTTCATCTTTATCATTAAAAGCAGTTCCAGCATGGAAAATAATAATATCATTGTCGACTTTATCAAAGCCTGTAATTACAGAGCCCTTTGGATAACTACCTGGATACCCTGGAGCTGCCAGAACCAAACAAGCGACATGCTCATCCTTCCATGATACATTCACTTGATCAAGTGTTGATGTTGACACGGCATACATAATATCAAACAAATCGCTATCAAGCCTTAATAAAATAGACTGCGTTTCTGGATCACCAAAACGTACATTAAACTCAAGAACTTTCGCTTTTCCATCCTCAATCATCAAACCAATGAAAACTACACCACGATAATCCATGTGATCTTTAGTTAATCCACTCATAAACGGATCAAGAATATCTTTTTGAATTGTTTCATCCATACCTTCAGGCATAAATGGATTTGGAGATACAGTCCCCATACCACCAGTATTTGGACCTTTATTTCCATCATATATTTGCTTATGGTCTTTGGCACTGACCATTGGTACAATTGTTTTTCCATCAGTAAAACAAAGTAATGAACATTCAAATCCTGTTAAAAATTCTTCTAACACAACTTTGCTTCCCGCACCATCTAAACTTCCATCAATCATCATTTCTTTTAATGTCTCAATTGCTGTTTTTTCATCATCACAAATAACAACACCCTTACCAGCTGCTAATCCATCTGCTTTGACAACAACTGGATAAGTAAATGATGTTAATGCAGCAACAGCTTCATCATATGTATTCACTTCCTTATAAGCAGCTGTTGGAATATTGTGTCTTGCCATGAAATCTTTAGAAAAAGCTTTACTTCCTTCTAAAGTTGTAGCATGTTTTGTAGGACCGAATACTTTATGACCATGTTCTTCTAATAAATCTGCAAGCCCCATACATAATGGAACTTCTGGACCAATAACAGTAAAATCAATATCGTTGTCTTCTACAAACTTTAAAATTCCTTCTAAGTCTTCTACACTCCCTTGATGACAAGTTCCTATTTGAGCAATCCCAGGATTTCCTGGAATAGCGTGAATTTCATCAACGCGAGGACTTTTACTCAAGCCATAGGCAATCGCATGTTCACGACCACCACTACCAATAATTAATACTTTCATGGTTTCCTCCTTTTATGATTTTGGATATACAATTTTGAATTTTTCACAAACAACAAGCATATCTTCATCAAAAACTTGACCAATACGTTTCATTTCATCTTCAAAAAATGTTCTATGAACATCTCGCCAATAAGTAAGAGTTCGATCACCCTCACCTTCAAGATAAGCCTGCTCTTCATCAACTTGATGAAAAGGGACGATATCAATCTGTGTTGTTTGAATAATACACACAGCTTGGTCCTGACTGTCTAATATGATGCTGTAATCCCCCACTGCAGGTACTGGTTCATTCTCTGCCATATAAACAGGATAAGAGGAAGCTGTTGCTGTTTTTGTTCCCTGTAATGTTAATTGAGCCAATTTATCTTGAGCACAACCATACTGCCATGCTAAATAAGTATCATCAGCCTTTTTATCTGGAAAAGCTTGCCACATTTCTTTTGCATTCATCCTCTTGACCTCTTAGTGCCTGAAATGTCTAAATCCACTAAATACCATTGGTATATTATGTTCATTGCACAAATCAATAGAATCTTGATCTCTGACACTGCCACCTGGCTGAATAATAGAAGTTATTCCTGCATCCACAGCGACTTGAACACAGTCATTAAATGGGAAGAATGCATCACTTGCTAAAACAGCCCCTTGAAAATCTTTGTCAGGATTATTATGAATAGCATTCTCTAAAGCCCATACACGTGATGTTTGTCCTCCACCAATCGCTAAAGTCACACCATCTTTGACAATACAAATAGCATTTGATTTTACAAATTTAACAACTTTCATACCAAATTCCATATCAGACAATTGTGCTTGTGTAGGTTCAGCATTTGTCACAACTTTCATCTCATCAATCATTTTGGTATTAATATCTTGTACCAATACTTTTCCTTCAAGATATTTAATATCATATTTTGCATCTCTTGCATCTAAATTATTTAATTTTAATACACGTAAGTTCTTCTTTGTTCTGAGAACTTCTAATGCGTCATCATCAAAATCTGGTGCAGCTACAATTTCTAAGAAGATTTTTTTCATTTCTAAAGCTGTTGCTTTATCAATTTTATAGTTAACTGCCACAATACCACCAAAGATGGATTGTGGGTCTGCTTCATATGCTTTCATGTATGATTCATAGCCACTTTCTGCAATTGCAACTCCACATGGAGTAGAATGCTTAATAGCTGCTGTTACAATTTGGTCACCAAATTCTCTCACAACCGCAATAGCTCCATATAAATCATTAACATTATTAAATGAAATTTCTTTACCATTTAATTGTTCATAATCTAACAAAGATTCTTGAACAAATCCATCAACATAAGCATTCGCTCTTTGTTGTGAGTTTTCTCCATATCTTAAATGTTCAGATTTCTTTAAAGAAATATTCAAAATATCAGGGAAATCATCTCCTACAACCCCCGCAAAATAACGAGATATCATTGCATCATAAGCTCCAGTTGTACTAAATGCTTTATAAGCTAAGTTTAATCTAAAATTGTAATCATCAGTTTTCTGCTGTAGTGCTTCTAATACAGATGTATAATCTGCTGGATCAGTCACAATCAAGACATCCTTAAAATTCTTTGCTGCACTTCTAATCATTGATGGTCCACCAATATCAATATTTTCAATCATATCTTCCATTGGTTTTCCTGCTTTTAATGCCTTTTCAAATTCATATAAATTCACACAAACCAAATCAATTGGTTGAATATCGTGTTCTTGAACAGTTGCAACATGCTCAGGTAAATCTCTTCTAAATAACAATCCGCCATGAACCTTAGGATGTAAAGTTTTCACACGACCATCTAGAATTTCTGGAAATCCAGTGACATCATCAATTGCAATCGCAGCAATTCCTGCTTCTTGTAATTTGCTTAATGTTCCTCCTGTTGAAACAATTTCAAACCCTAATTGAACTAAACCTTGGCAAAATTCAACAATTCCATCTTTGTTAGTGACACTAACTAATGCTCTTCTCATAATATTTCCACCCTTTCATTTTCAACTTTCAATTGACCATTACAAAACAATCTGACAGCCTCTGGTAAGATACGATGCTCAATTGTTAAAACCATCTTCTGCATCTCTTCAGGTGAGCTCGCCTGTGATACATCCATCGCTTCTTGAAGAATAATCGGTCCTCCATCAACAACTGAAGAGACAAAATGAACAGTTGCTCCAGCAACTTTCACACCACGCTTGAAAGCATGTTCATGGACATGCAAGCCATAGAAACCAGGCCCACAAAATGCTGGTATCAATGATGGATGAATATTTATTATTCTATTCTGATAAAGTTCTGTAAGTTCATCACTTAAAATCGCAAGGTATCCTGCTAAAACGATTAACTCAACGCCTTCTTCTTTTAAGCGTTGTATTATTATTTGATCATCCTTGATACACTCAGCCTGAATTCCTGCATTTTTAGCTCTTTCTAATCCATAAGCTTTTTTTCTATTAGAAACAACCAAAACAATTTCACCATTGATACTACCGCTCTGGGTAGCATCAATAAGTGATTGCAGGTTTGTTCCACCACCAGAAACAAAGACTGCGATTTTTAGCATAATTTAACTCCTTTTTCGCCTTCTTCAATATGACCTACAACATAACATGTATCACCAGCTGCTTCAATTGCAGCCATGGCTTTTTCCTGATCAGCAGGATCTAAAGCAATAATCATTCCTAATCCCATGTTAAATGTGTTATACATCATATCTTCAGTAATATTTCCATTTTTTGCAATTAAATCAAAAATAGCTGGAACTTTATAACTCTCTTTTTTCACAATAGCTTTCACACCATCAGGTAACATTCTAGGAATATTTTCATCAAATCCACCACCAGTGATATGACTACATCCTTTAATTTTTACACCAGCATTTTTAACATTCTTTAATGCTTTTACATAAATTCTTGTAGGCTCAATTAAAGCTTCACCAAGAGTTTTTCCTAATTCATCATAATAAGTATCTAAAGATTCTTTAGTCATATCAAAAACTGAACGTACTAACGAAAATCCATTACTATGAACACCACTAGAAGCAATACCAACCAAAACATCACCTGGTTTGATATTTTCACCATTAATAATATCCTTTTTATCAACAACACCAACTGCAAATCCAGCAAGATCATAATCATCTTCTGACATTAATCCAGGATGTTCAGCAGTTTCACCACCAACAAGGGCACATTCAGATTGCTTACATCCCTCAGCAACACCACTGACAATAGTTGCAATTTTTTCTGGGTAGTTTTTCCCACATGCTATATAGTCAAGGAAAAATAAAGGTTCACCACCAGAACATGCAATGTCATTGACGCACATAGCAACAGCATCAATTCCAATCGTATCATGTTTATCCATAACAAATGCAAGTTTGACTTTTGTCCCACAGCCATCAGTCCCTGATAAGAGCACTGGTTCTTCCATATTTTTAATCGCACTTAAATCAAATGCTCCAGCAAATCCACCAAGTCCACCTAATACTTCTGGTCTCATTGTTTCTTTCACATGTTTTTTCATCAATTCTACTGACTTATATCCTGCTTCAATATCTACTCCAGCTTTTTTGTAATCCATCGTTTCTCTCCTTCTATCTATTTTCCATACGAGCTAAAACAGCCTTATATGTCTCAATTAAATCTCCAATATCTTGTCTAAAAACATCCTTATCATACTTTTGGTTTGTATCAGCATCCCATAAACGACATGAATCAGGTGAAATTTCATCTGCCAATAAGATCTCTCCATTTTCAGTTTTTCCAAACTCAATTTTGAAATCAACCAATTTCAAGTTTAATTTTAAGAAAAACTCTTTTAACAATTCATTAATTTTCAAAGTTGTATCTCGGATATACACTAATTCTTCACGTGTTGCCAGTTTCAATGCAATAGCGTGATCATTGTTGATTAATGGATCACCATAATCATCATTTTTATAACATAGTTCAAAGATTGGTTCATCTAAAACAATCCCTTCAGGAAAACCTAATCTTTTACAAAAAGATCCTGCTGTCATATTTCTAATAATAACTTCTAATGGAAAGATTTCCACTTTCTTCACTTTGATATCACGGTCATTGATTTTTTCAATCATATGAGTTTTGATTCCAGCTTCCTCTAACATATCAAAAATAATACTTGAGATTGTGTTATTTAAAACACCTTTTCCTTCAAATTGATCATGTTTTACACCATTACCAGCTGTTGCATCATCTTTATAATGGATAATATATTCATCTTCTTTATCTGTCTTATAAACTTGTTTTGCTTTTCCTTCATACAATAATTCTGCCATTTTCTCTTTGCACCTTTTATTTAAATTTTTCTATCATTTGATCATTAGCCTGCATGGCCTGTACTTCCATGTCTTTTCTATAAGCTATTAACTTTTCTTTAATACTATCATGTTTAATAGCCATAATTTGTAATGCTAAATAAGCTGCATTCTTGCTTCCATTAATAGCCACTGTTGCAACTGGAATTCCAGAAGGCATTTGAACAATTGATAACAATGCATCCATACCATCTAATGTTGCACCACTGATTGGTACACCAATCACTGGCAATACAGTTTGTGAAGCCACAACACCTGGTAAAGCCGCTGCCATTCCGGCTGCAGTAATGATTACTTCTGTTCCATCAGTTTCTGTTTCTTGAATAAATGTACTTAATCCTAAATGAGCACGATGTGCTGAAAGACATCTCACATTCACTTCCACACCATAATCTTTTAAAATTTCTACAGCTGGTTCAACTTTTCCTAAATCACTTGTTGAACCCATAATAATTGCAACTTTCATTTTTCTTCTTCCTTTCTTCTTAAACGCCAAAAGAGACAGTTGTCTCTTCTAGAATAAACCTACTATTTTTCCTTCTTCGTCAATATCCATATTGACAGCAGCTGGAACTTTAGGAAGTCCAGGCATACGCATGATATCACCACTAATAGCCACTAAGAAACCTGCTCCAGTATTAGGAATCAAATCACTAATAGTCACCTTAAAACCACTAGGTTTTCCTAATAATGTTGGATCATCAGACAAAGAATATTGTGTTTTCGCAACACAGATTGGTAAATCCCCCAATCCTTGTGATTCATATTTCTTCATCTTATTTAACACCTTCTTAGAGAAAGTGACATCATCTGCACCATATATTTCTTTTGCAATCGTTTTTATCTTATCAGCAATTGATAAATCAAGATTATAAATTGGAGAGAAATGAGCTTTATCCTTTGCTAAAATATCCAGTAACTTTTCAGCTAACTCAACTCCACCTTCTGCTCCCTTTTCCCAAACCTTACTGATTGCTACATCAACACCTTTTGCCTGACAAATTTCATTTAGTAACTGTAATTCAGCTTCTGTATCTGTCGGGAAAGCATTGATTGCAACAATGCTTGGTAAATTGTATTTTGCAATATTTTCAATATGCTTTTCAAGGTTTTCAATCCCCGCTCTTAAAGCATCTAAATTTTCTTCATTTAAATCCTTTTTTGCAACACCACCATGCATCTTTAGAGCACGAACTGTTGCGACAATAACTACCGCATCTGGATTTAATCCAGCCTGACGACACTTAATATCTAAGAACTTCTCAGCCCCTAAATCAGCACCAAAACCAGCTTCTGTAATAGCATAATCGCCTAATTTCATAGCCAATTGAGTCGCCATAACAGAATTACATCCATGTGCTATGTTTGCAAAAGGACCACCATGTACAAAAACAGGTGTATGATCTAATGTTTGAACCAAATTTGGCTTGATGGCATCTTTCAACAATAAAGTGACTGCACCAGTCGCTTGAATATCATTTACAGTGACAGGTTCACCAGCATGATTATACGCAACAATCATACGTCCTGCACGTGCTTTTAAATCTTCTAATGATGTTGCCAAACATAATATTGCCATAACTTCACTTGCCACACTAATATCAAATCCATCTTCTCTAGGTACTCCATTAACCTTACCACCTAGCCCAACAACAATATGACGTAAAGCACGATCATTTAAATCAACAACTCGTTTCCAAACAATTTGTCTTGTATCAATATCTAGTGGATTTCCCTGTTGAATAGAGTTATCAAGCATTGCTGCAATGAGATTATTAGCAGTTGTAATCGCATGAATATCTCCTGTAAAATGAAGGTTAATATCTTCCATTGGAACAACCTGTGCATATCCACCACCAGCTGCTCCACCTTTAACACCAAAACAGGGACCTAGACTTGGTTCACGCATAGCAACAACTGATTTTTTTCCTAATTTGTTTAACGCTTGTGATAAGCCGATCATTGTTGTTGTTTTTCCTTCTCCTGCTGGAGTCGGATTAATTGCTGTAACAAGAATCAATTTGCCATCTTCATTGTTTTTGAGTTTGGAAATGGCTTCTAAAGAGATTTTAGCTTTATACTTTCCATAAAGTTCTAAATCATCTTCATCCAACCCTACTTTTTGAGCAATTTCTTTAATTGGTTTCATTTTAGCACTTTGTGCAATTTCTACATCTGTTAACATAATGCCACCCTTTCTTTTTCACTTTTTTTATCAAGGACTTCAACACTTCTTTTATACCATAAATCGTGGTTTTTCACCAGTATAATTGCTATCATTTATAGAAAAATCAAAAAAAGAGCCTACTCGTCCAGACATTTGCCCAGACGGTCGACTCTTTCCTATTATACTCCATGTGGTTGATTCCACTTCCGCCAGTTGTATAACTAAGTGAATAATATCATTTCTTGTATCATATTTCAACCAAATTCCGACATTTTTTCATGAAATTTTAATAGCAATTTAAGAATGATTGAATAGCATCATCAATAACTTCTTTATTCATAGCGGAAGTTGGAACACTGTCTCCGTTATCCAACCTTAACTCTCCACTTTTAATCAATTCAATATGCTCCATATTTACAAAATATCGAGGGTGCATTTGAAAGAAATGATACTCTACTAACATCTGTTTCGTTCTTTTTAAATCTTCAAAAAAACCTTTGTAGCGCCCTTTTGTAGTCACAACCACAGTTTCTCTCATACCTGTTTCAATATATTCAATTTCACTAGGTACTAGATTCAAAACTTCTCCTGTCAATGAGAAAAAATGAATCTGAAAATGAAGTTTTTTATAAACTTCTAAAGCTCTTTGAAACTCACTTGCTAATAATTTTTCTTGTGGTTTCATTAACAATTGAAAACCATCTGCTCTAAACACCTCATGCATATATTTATAATCATCACATACAAAGAAAAGAATACAATCAGGATTTTTTTCCTTTAACATTTTTCCTAATTCAAAACCATTTCTCCCATTAATGATTCCTCCTAAAAAAGCCATATCATATTCCTCACGTTCTAACCGTTTAGCAACTCCTGGAGTTTGTGTATAACTTTCAAACACCAGTTCTTCATCACAAGGAAATGATTTTAGTTTTTCGATTAATTGATCTACATAATCTCCGTTTTCTTCACATACTAATATTTTCATAATTTCGCCTCCTATACCCATCTTCTATTTTACACTATATTTCAACAAAAAAGATGCCACTTTTACGCCATTTTGTGCACTTTTTAAGCCAAAAGTCCGTTTTCAACATTTTTAGTATAGAGTTTAATTTTGATTTGAGTTATCAATAAAGGAGGAATAATATGAAAAAACTCAAAGCGTTATGGCTGCCTTTTTTAACAAAAGAGAAATCTTTATTTCTTCTCTTCATTTTCATTCTTATCAATATATGCATCTATGTTGCTTACAACAGTTCCATCTATTCATATGATGGTTATATTGAAACCTATTCACAAGCTGGTTTAGAATTCTTTTATTATTTGCACTGTATAGGTATAAACCCCTTTTTATTTATGATTATGATGCTTTTGATGCCTAATATCATGTCATATGATTTCTTAAATATGCATCAAAATCATACTTCTTATTTTATAGAAACTCGGCTTCATAAAAGTCACTATTATAAACATATTTTCATAAGAAATATCTTGTTATCTTTCTTCATAACTTTTATTATTGAGATTTTTATTCTTTTAACGATTCATTTTTTCTATGCACCTATTCAATTTCATACAATGAATTATCCAGAATTCTACTATCGAAAAACACAAATTCTTTCAAGCAATGAATATTCAAGCTTATTTGCATTCATTAACCTGACAGCAATAGGATATGCCTTAGTATCAAGTTTACTGTTTTCTCTACAAGTCATTATAAGCAATAAATATATTTATCGTTGTTTTGGTGTCATTTTTGGAATACTCCTAGTTTTAATACCAGCTCTTATCCAGGGATATTTACCCATACCAGAAACTGCTTTTATTTTTCAGGTCAATAACATCGTTGCTTTAGGAATGGAAAATGTTCGACCCAATCCCTTTGGTCTTTCGCATTTTGGATTATATATGTCATGTTTCATTATTTATAGTTTCATAAGTTATTTTGCTTATCGTGGAATGCTAAAATGGAGAAAACATTATGATTAAATCATTTTATCGTTTAGTTGATAAAAAAATGATTGCTTTACTCATCTTGATGTTAGTGATATCACCAACACTTTGTGGTAAAAACACCTATACAATTTGTTTAGTATATTCACATTATTTAACAATTTATATGAATAATGTCTATCTTTTGATGATGTATCAATATGCATCACGATGTCAAACTTTATCTGCTTATATAATTACACGAATTGGACAACAGAAATTCTATCAAATCGTTTACTGGATATTTATAAGTATTGGTTTGTTATATACCATCATTATTTATATCAGTTATTATTTTTTCTTTGGTGCCATTCCAGCAGAGTCATTTTTATTCACAATCTATTTTATGATTATAAATATAATTGTGACTGGTCTTGAAAGTACACTCATATATTTACAAGTTGGTACCAAAAAGAATTTACTTTATTTGATTTTTCCTATAATTATCAATGTCTTATTTCATTTCTTATATACAAATTTATACTAAAGGAGAATATCATATGTTAGAAATACATGATTTAACAAAAAAATTTCATCAACATACTGTTTTAGATCATTTAAACATGATGGTTCATAAAGGCGACTTAATCTACATTCATGGAATTAATGGTTCTGGGAAATCCACACTTTTTAAATTAATCTGTGATATCTTAGAACCAGACAATGGTAGTATTTTGTTGTCTGATCAAGCACATATTGGAGCACTTATTGAAAATCCAGGTTTTTTAGAACGAGAGACAGGTATGTATAATCTCAAATTTTTAGCTCATCTCAATCATCATTTTTATGAAGACAAAATTCTGCAACTTTGCAATGACTTCCAACTAGATATTCATAGCCGTACCAAAGTGAAAGATTATTCATTGGGTATGCGTCAGAAGTTAGGGATTATTCAAGCACTTATGGAAGATCAGAACTTGATATTATTAGATGAACCAACAAGAGGTTTAGATGAAGATTCAGTTAAAGCTTTTTGTCACCTGATTAACGATCTTCACAATCAGAATAAGACAATTATTATTGCAGCTCATGAATATCTTAAAGAAATTCATTATAATAAAATTTTGCATTTAAAGAATGGTCTATTAATTGAAGATGAAATATTATAAAATTCTATTTATATATCTTTGTATTGTTTTTGGATTATTTCAATTGTATGATTCTTTAACTGTTACACAAATACTTATACATTATCCATATTTCGATTTAAAATATTTTATCTTTCTATTTATTCAATTTTTCTGGGTTACATTGCTTTTTCAATACGTTTATCAATACATTTCATTATACACATTTATATGCATAAGATTGACAAAAAAAGACTTTATTCGCATTTGTATAATTAAATTTGTGCAATTTTCCCTGTTTTACTACTTTCTGCATATTGCAATATTTTTATTCTTTTCTTTACAAATACCACTTTTTCTATTATCCTTAAACCTGTTCATAGAAAGTCTAAGCCTTGCTTTTATTATATATTTTCAAAGAACCTGGGATTATAGTTACATTTTTATCATTATTGTAATGATTTGTATTCATTTTGTAGTATAATAAAAGTATAAAGAAATGAGGGATAACATATATGAGTAGTATAGACAAGGCAAATGATTTGATATATGAGACTTTAATGTCTCTCATCGAATTTAATAACAGTGATTTATCACTTAAACAAAAAAAAGAATTATCTGAAATTATTGATGATTTAGAAGAAGTGCGACATATACTCTTTGAAATGAAAAATGAAATCAAATCAAGTGTTTCATAGATGAATAGTTATACTCAAAATATTTTTATATTTAAATAACACTTAGACTCAAAAAGTTTAAGTGTTATTTTTACAATTATCGATAACATAGCAGCAGTCATCTTTCTTTAAAAAAGAATATTACCAAAAACCTTATTTTATGTGAAAACCATAATAAAAGCAAATGATTTCAAAGTCTGACTGTTACTCATATTTTTCAATAAAGTGAAATATTGTCTGATAATAAAGTTCTGAATTCACTGAACAACTATTTGCATGTCCTGCTCCTTGAATGACCAATTTCTCTTTTGGACAAGTTGCTGCATTATATAATTCATTAACCATTGCAAAAGGAACAAAGTTATCTTCAGCACCATGTATAAATAACATAGGTGTTTGGCTTTTCTTAACCTGTTCAATAGGTCTTACATCTTCAAGATAATAGCCTGCTCGTATCTTTGTTACAAGACTCGCCATATGCAATGCGACTTCACTTTCAATATTATTCATATCAATATGAGCCTTAAAAATATCCCATACACTTGTATAACCACAATCCTCAATAATTGCTTTCACCTGATGTGGAAGTTTTTCCCCTGCTACATCCATAACTGTTGCTCCTCCCATAGAGACTCCATATAAAATAATAGAAGCATGAGGATCTTTAGATAAAAGATAATCAATCCATTGAATAATATCTTCTCGATCATCCCATCCCATTCCAATATAATCTCCTTCACTAAAGCCATGACCTCTTAAATCTGGAATCAACAAGTTGTATCCAGCCTTTTTCATCTGTTTAATAGGTGAAATGATACTTGCTCCATCTCCACGATAACCATGAACCATAATCATATAGATATGGCTATTTTGCTCAATGTAAGCAGCATGCAAATTAAGATTATCCTGACTTTTCAAAGAAACATTGACACTATTTTCACTTAACCATTGCCTAGACTCTTGTGCAACTTCTTCATTGGTTTCTATTTTTTCAGAAATATTATGTTTAGAATATGGATTCAATGTATAATCATATAAGTAATTTCCAACATATAGAGAAATACAGGTAATAAATAAAACAATAACGATCAAAGTCACAATTAAAATTTTTGCTATTTTTTTCATTTCACTCACCTACTTTATTTATAGACTTTTTCTTCTGTTTCTTGCATATATTATGTTATAATCTTATGCAAGGAGGAATTCGTATGACTTTTCAAAAAATAGATATTAAAGATTTAAACATGAATGCTTTTCAAACTATTGGAAAAGATTGGATGTTAATTACTGCCGGTGACCAATCAGATGTGAATACAATGACTGCATCTTGGGGTGGTATTGGCGTTCTTTGGGGAAATGATGTTGTAACAGCCTATATTCGTCCACAACGTTATACCAAAGAATTTGTAGATAAACAAAACTGTTTTTCACTTTCTTTCTTTGAAGGACACAAAAGAGAACTTGGTGTTCTTGGCAGTGTGTCAGGTCGAGATACAGATAAAATTAAAGATGTTGATTTTCATATCACATATCTCGAAGATGTTCCAACTTTTGAAGAGGCACAGCTTGTCTTTATTGTTGAAACAATATATAAAGATACAATTAAACCTGAATGCTTTTTAGATCAAGCACTTGATACAAGATGGTACCCAGATAAGGATTACCATACAGTGTATGTTGCAAAAATCAAAAGCATTTATAAAAAACAATAAAGGCGAAAGCCTTTTTTGTATAAATTCTTTTTTTATCTCCATATTATATATGGTGATAAAAATGATTTTAGAAACAATATCTTTAGCTTTAATATCTTTAGTTGTCTTATTTATTCTAACCAGATTAATGGGATATAGACAAATAACACAACTAAGTATGTATGATTATATTATCGGTATTACAATTGGGAGTATTGCAAGCGAAATGGTGGTCCTAGATGATTTCAATAACATGATTCGTCCTCTCACAGGTATGATTATCTATGCCCTATTTACAATTATACTTTCTTTATTATCACGCTCTTCATTATCAATTAGAAAATTTATTGAAGGAAACCCAATGACTCTATATGAAAATGATAAAATTGATAGTACTGCACTTGCTAAAGCAAGGATTGATGTCAATGAGTTTTTAATGCAATTACGTATCCAAGGTTATTTTGATTTGACACAGCTTGATACTGTTATATTGGAAACCAATGGAAACATATCCGTATTTCCAAAATCTAAATACAGACCTGCAATCGTTGATGATCTTCCTATCAATCCACAGCGAGAAAAGCCATCACTTTCCCTTGTTATTGATGGACATATTCTTAAAGACCAATTAGCATTTATTGAAAAAGATGAGAAATGGTTAATGAGTCAACTCAAAGTTCAGGGTCATCAAAGTTATGATCAATTATTATTGGTGTTATGTGACCAAGATAACAATATTACATCATATGCAAAAAGATGAAGGCCTATGCTTTCATCTTTTAGTTTATATTCGCATTAAAAAATCCAATAGATGAATTACTATTTTTATCCAACTTCGAATTAAAAATTCTTACATATATCAGTTGCTTAAAAAAAGTAACCTTCTATAAATCTACAAAACAACGCAATTAACAATAAAATCAGATATATATAATCTCTTGTATAATATTTCAAAACAACTAAGATAAGAATAATCTTAATAAAAACATCAAGAATCAGAAACTTTATTGGAAACATGCCAATCATTACAGAGCACCACATTATATTTATTAAAAAATATACAATTAATGTTTTGACCAAAGAACTAAACATCATTTTTTTATACGACTTTCTTTTTACTCTTATTATAATACATTCTTTTAATTCTATCATATTTCTTATTTCCTCAACTATATAGATATTTTCTAAATAAATAAATAAAATTACGATTAGGAAATAAAAAATGCTCTTAGGAATCAAAAACTTTAAATAAAGAAGTTCTTCAACTGAAACATGAAGTGACAAAAGCAAAATTGATAAAAGAGAAAGAAATATAAAATAAATACTATTCTTTCTCTTCATCATTTATTAACTTACCCTTTTCCAATAAATAGCTCTTAGTAAAATTAAGCTCATCATATTTATCATGAGAAGCAATAATAACACTTTTATTTTCTGATATTAATTGATTGACTAACTGATAAAAGCGATTAATACTTTCTTCATCTAATCCTCTAGTAGGCTCATCTAATAAAATCAGATTTTGATTTTCCATAATTGCTTGAATAATACCCACTTTTTGTCTCATACCTAATGAATAATTTTTCATTTTCACTCGACTATCATAATCTAATTGAAATAATTGACATAATTCTCTTATTTTTACTTCATTATATCTTTTATTGAAATTAGCTAGATACTTTAAATTATACTTAATATTTTCACGTTCTAAAAAAACAGGATTTTCAATTAAAGCTCCTATATAAGTATTATCATCAATTGTAAGAACTCCTGAATCTATTTCTAAAATATCACATATAATTTTAAATAATGTGGATTTTCCACAACCATTAATTCCATGAATATATATGAGTTCACCATCTTCAACTGATAAGTTAATGCCATCCAAAACACAATAATTATTAAATTTTTTATTTACTTTTTTTAAATTAATCATCTTTCTCTCCTTAAACCAAATATTTCATTATTATAAAATAATGGAATATTAAATTAATCAGAATAACAATAACTAAATATAAATTACTTTTTTTATTAAAATATTGTAATGTAAGAACTAATTCTTCAAGAATATAAACCAATGTATTAATAAAAATAAATACTGTAATTTTCAATTCATATCCATTCGGAATTAATGGATATAATATAAACAGTGAGATATGAATATACAAAGAATACAAAATTGCATTTTTTATATTTTCTGTATAAGCTATTTTCATAAATCTTTTATAACCAATTCTTGGAACTATAGTATGAATCAAACTATTTTTTTCATTAACTCTATAATATTCTTTAATCAAAAATAAATTATTTAAAATGAGCGTTGGAAAATGTCCCCATGCAATAGCTGAAATATAATTTTCAGTATTCATCATACAAACACCAATGATAACAATAGAAATAAAAATATAGATAATATATTTTATTTTATCTCTCATTTCTATACTCCAATTTATTAAAAATTTTTGTTATAAAAATAGTAATAAAAGTGTAAGAAACTATCGAAATTATATAAAGAATAAGAGGATGAAGGAATGGTGTAAATGACCCAAATCCTTCTACTCCTGGCAATAAAATAGTTGGTAAATATATAATTGAGAAAATATCAAACATTCTGATTCCTATTGAACGATAAAGTGCCACCCCAATCATTACTGGTAAAACACTCAAAACAATACCTATTAAAAGTCCAATTCCTCTATACACATAGGAATTTCCAATTAAATCTTTTAAAGACAATATGAAATTAGAAAAAACAGTATAACCTAATGCAGAAAGTGGTATATAAATTATTAAATTCCAGAAGGGATCTGATACTATTCCATTAGTCACACTTTCTATTCCCATCGGTTGAAATGATACTGGAAAAAGGAAAAAATGTATAAATAATAAAAGAAATATTTCTATAAAAAGCATAAACACAAATGTTAATACTGTATTTGCAACAAAATTAATGAGATGATAATTATGGGTTCCTAATCGTGTTTTTAAAAATTTAGAATAAGTATTTTGTTTTTCAACAACAACTTGTATTGAAAAAATATTTGGAACAATAAATAGTGCAAGTAAATAAAAAACTATACTGAATCCCGTTGATTGCATATTATAAAAAGTTGCTAACCCAAAATCTATAATATCAACATAATCTTCTTTATAATTTATATATATACCAATACACATAATACAAAAACACAATAAGAATAAACATAAATAATTTTTATTCACTTTAATTCTAGACAAATATTTCCTCATATTATCTTCCTTTCATAGACATAAATTTTTCACATATGATTTTTTTCCTTCTTACAGAAAGCTTTAATCTTTTTTTATTTTGCATTTCTACATAACTATTTTCTATTTTCAAAACATATAGTAAATTAATAATTTGTGTCCTATTTATAATAATATAATCGCTATTTAAATCACCCAATATACTATTCAGATTTGTATTAACTTTTCTTTCTATAGTTCCATCATTCAAATAAAAATAGAGGTCTCTTAAATTATATTCAATAAATATAATTTTATCTAAATGTAACCATTTGATTTCTTCATTACTTTTTATCATAATTTCTTTACTGACTTTTTTATCAAGAAAGTTAATAAGTTGGCTTAAATGAATAATTTCGGAAGGAAGCAAGAAAGAGATGATGTTTATACCAAAACAATTTTTCATCATCTCTTCATGATCAGTCACAAAAATAACATAAGTTTTATCAAGAATATTATTTTTTATTTTATCTATGATATTACTTCCATCATAATATACATCAGTAATTATAAGATCATATTTTTTTATTTCATTAATCAAATTATCACTTGATTTAAAGTTTTTCACTCTCAAACTTAAATGATGATTTTTCTGAATTTCATTAATAATCTCATCTTGATAATGATTTAATATTGCTATTCTCATAACTTCTCTCCAATGCTAGTTTTTATCAGCAGAAAATCTAATAGTTGCTTTACTATTACTACTCCATTCAATTTGATTAGTATATACTCTCATTTTATAAGAGCTTCCTTTTTTACAGTCTTTAGTTTCTGTAGCATAGACAGTACGATCCTCTTTAGCTTGTACTTTTGCTGAACGAGATGTCCCACTAGTATTTGTTAATCTTGTACTCACACCAAGTGCTGGTCCAACTAAAATAGAATTAAAGGTAGCATGTGTATCTCCTGTCGCCTTATAATTTGTTTTAGATGACACTTTGCTTTCACCACCACCTGGAATTCCTGTTACCGTATCAGTAGTCCAACTTCTTGAAGCAGCACTTACTCCTACACATGTAAATACCATTGTCAAAGCAGAAAGCATTAAAACTTTTTTTAAATTTCTTCTTTTCATAATCATTTCCTCCTTCTCCAAAATATTACATAAGGAGAGAAAACAACTCAATAAAAACAACATGAACGTTCAATAAAAAAACATGAACGTTTAAATTATTATATATCTTTTTTTCTTTTATGTATATAACATAAACGTGATTTAAATATATTATAAGAACCAAATACAAAACAGTAAGTGTTTGTTCTTTTAGTGTTTATATTGTAATAATTAATTAACTCATAAATAGTATAATTATTACACTGTGTAGAAAAGCATATGTAACTTATCGTTCTGAAAATACTTTCCACTCCACACTTTCTCTTCACTGACTATATTACTGTACTCTTAAATTTTTTTATCAATTTACAAATGTATACTACCATTTGTAAGGCTATACCAAAAGATGAAAGCTTATGCTTCCATCTTTTCTTTATACTCTAAATATTCATCATATGATGATAAACGATCTAAACATCCATTTGCATTGAATTCAATAACACGTGTTGCAATAGTTTGTACAAATTGGTGGTCATGAGATGAAAAAAGAATATTTTCTTTAAATCTCATCAAACCTTCATTTAATGCTTGAATTGATTCCAAATCCAAATGGTTTGTTGGTTCATCTAAAATCAGGACATTACAATTAGCCATCATCATTTTCGCTAACATACATCTTACCTTTTCCCCACCTGATAAAACATTAGCTTTCTTTAAAGCTTCTTCACCAGAGAATAGCATTCTTCCTAACCAACCTCTTAAATCTTGATCATATACTTCTCCAACGGCATATTGTCTCAGCCAATCTACAAGAGATAAATCACAATTATCAAAATATTCATTATTATCTTTAGGAAAATAAGACTGAGAGGTTGTCACTCCCCATTGAAAAGTTCCTTCAAAATCAGTAATTTCACCTGTAATAATTTTAAAGAACGTTGTCACAGCTAATTCATTATCTGAAACAAAAGCAACCTTATCTTTTGGTGAAATAGAAAATGAAATATGATTTAAAATCTTTTCTCCATTTAATTCGTATGATAAATCTTCAACATTTAAAACTATATTGCCAACTTCTCTATCAGGTGTAAATCCAACAAAAGGATATCTTCTTAAAGATGGCTTGACATCAACCATTTCTAAATTATCTAATAATTTTTTACGTGATGTTGCTTGTTTTGCTTTAGAAGCATTGGCACTAAAACGTGCTATAAATTCTTCCAACTCTTTTTTCTTTGCTTCTGCCTTTTTATTAATTTCTTTTGCCTGCTTTGCCATCATCTGTGAATATTCATACCAGAAATCATAATTTCCTACATATAATTGTATCTTACTAAAATCTATATCCGCAATATGAGTACATACTTTATTCAAAAAATGTCTATCATGAGAGACAACAATAACTGTATTTGAGAAATTTAATAAAAAGTTTTCTAACCAATTAATACTCTTTAAATCTAAATGGTTTGTTGGTTCATCTAACAAAAGAATATCTGGATTTCCAAAAAGTGCTTGAGCTAATAAAACTTTAACTTTTTGTTGATCTCCCAGTTCTTTCATAAGAACATGATGAAATTCACCTGTTACACCTAATCCATTAAGTAGAATTTCAGCGTCTGTTTCCGCATTCCATCCATCCATTTCTAAGAATTCACCCTCAAGATCAGCCAATTCCAAACCATCTTCATCATTAAAGTCAGGTTTACTATATAATTCTTCTTTTCTTTGCATAATTTCAAAGAGACGTTTATTTCCCATCATTACTGTTTTTAAGACATCCTGTTCATCATAAGCAAAATGATCTTGTTTTAAAACAGATAAGCGTTGTCCTTCCGTAATAATAACATCGCCTTTATTAGGTTCAATTTCTCCAGATAATATTTTTAAAAATGTTGATTTTCCAGCTCCATTTGCTCCAATGATTCCATAACAATTTCCTTCAGTAAACTGAATAGAAACATTCTCAAATAAAGCACGATCTCCATATTGTAATGAAACATTTTGTGTTGATATCATGTATATTTCTCCTTTATTGAAAGTCCACTCTATTATACATGAATAAATATATTTTTCAACTCAACAAAAACTTTCTTTTTAGCAAAAAAGAAGATTTCTCTTCTTCATTTAATAATAACTAGTTTTTTCTTCTTATTTTCATACTTATCAATATGATTGTTGCACTCAATATCATTAAAATACTCAATCCTAAAACAGATGTCCCATCATTTGTTACAGGTCTTTGATTTTGAGTTTCTTCCTTTAAAGAATCATTATTTTGAAAGTTATTGTTTTGTGAATTATCGTCTTTTGAGTCATTAATGATAGTTTTTTTGATAACTGTAATATGAAATTCAATGGATTCACCAGCAAATTGTATCAATATATTCTTATCCGTTACCTTGAGTGGTCTAGCAATAGAAAAATTGAAGTCACTTTGAGAAACATTATTATATTCAACTATCTTATGGCTACCATTACTATAATTCACTTTTACCTTTAGACCAGCTGGATCAAAGATTTCCCCTTCTGTATAAGTCGTTTTATATGGCATTTGCACTATTTCTATACCCATGATATCAAGTCTATCAATATTTATACTCATGTTGTCAGTATGTCCATTGAGGTTAGCTTCAATTTGCAGCTGATTTTTTTCTTCATCACTAATAAATAATTGATTCCCTATGATTTGTGTCTTATCTGAATGTTGACCAACCAGTTGATATTCAACATTTTTATAATTTTCTGGTATGGTCATCACTGATGAAGACTGTCCACTTTCATCATAGACACCAAATGATTTTGTAAAATAAGAATCTAAATTTATTTTACTATCAGGAAGAGCAGTTATCACTTTTTGGTCTGCTTGAATATGAGTAACACCACGATATATTTGTGGAAGATTCTCTGCCTCTGCTATTGCTGTGAGAATTTGATTATTAATAGATTAATCTTTTGTTTCAGTCATAACCATAATCTTTGAAAAAAGTGGACTATATTTAAAAACATTTTTTTCAATTGTTTGAATACTATTTGATAATGTCACTTCTTTTAAGTTAGCACAATACCAAAGTGTCGAAGCACCCAGGTACTCTACATTTTTTGGAATGACAACAGATTCTAACGATTTACAATTAATAAAAACATTATTGGCTATAACATTAACAGTATCTGGAATATGAATAGATTTTAAGCTTCCACACCCTCGAAAAGCATCAGCTTTAATAGTAATTAATTGATCTGGTAATTTTATTGATTTTAAATGTGAACATCCTTCAAATGTACTCATTTCTATCACTTGAATAGCATCTGGAAGTTCAATTGATGTCAAGCTCCTACACTTCATAAAAGCAGCACTTTCAATACTTTTTAAAGTATCAGGCAATGTAATCTTAGTTAAGGCTGTATTTCCTTCATCCTGATAAAATAATCTTTGTCCTAAACTTACAACTGTATACTTAACTCCATTATAAGTTATTGTAGCTGGTATATTATACTCATTTCGAGTTAAATCAGCCGCTGTTACACTAACGTCATTTTCTCCTATAATCGTATATGTTAAACCATCTTTTTCAAAAGTTTTATCCACTGCAAAAACATTGACTGTTACCAATGAAATTGTCATAAATATTGTTATAAATAGAGTTGTTATTTTCTTCATAAAATTTTCCCTTTCTTCACTAGAATTGCTTTTTTAATATGATAATATAACTTTTCCATCATTGTTTGATAGCCTATAACCCCCTTATACACAAAACATGTATTGATTTCCAGTCTCAATTATAACAGGCTATATTTTTTATTTCTTGTATGATATGGTACACATAAAGGTAAAAAAGTAAATTCTTCAATTGAAAAATTTACTTTTATGCCTATACCAAACTATAGATATAATTCATTTCATTTTAAAACCATTCCACTAACTGTATTTATATGATTCAAAGCATATCTATTGTCATAGGAAAAATATTATCAGCTACAATACATTAGACACACTTGTCTTTTTGAAATACTATTTATTTTCATTCTTTAACAAAGAACTTTAATTTTGAACTGTATGATGAAATGTTGGTGAATATTGATCAACAACTTCAAACTGATAACCTTTTTTGATAAGATAATCCAATATAGCAGGCAAAGCTTTCACTGTATTTCCCTGATTAGCACTATCATGCATTAAAAACATAATATCTTCTTGACCATTCACTTCTTCAATTGCTTTCTTCTTAAGACCTTTAATTGTCTTAATACCCTCGCCATCTCCATTAATACAAGTCCAATCATAATATTGATAGCCTAAATCTATAACTTTATGTGTAAGTCTTTTCATAATTCCAACATTATATTTTTTAGAAACAAGATTACTTGATCCTCCTGGGAAACGCATATAGGTGGTATATTCCCCTGTTTGTTCATAAACCAGTTCTTTAATCTTATTTAAATCATTTATATAATTCTTAAGTGAACTATATATTAATTCATAATCATGACTATACGTATGCAATCCTATTGTATGTCCTTTCTGATAAGCCTCTTTAATATAATGTGCATCTTTAGGTGAAGTCCCTGTTACAAAAAAAGTTGCTTTAATATGATATTCATCTAAGATTTCTAATATTTTCTTGGTATTTGGTGATGGTCCATCATCAAATGTAAGATAACAAGTCTTTACTCCATCTTTCTTAGCTTCTCGATTATCATATTGACTTAAAACTTCAATTTCTCTAGTATACGTTTCTTTATTACCATTATGATCTTCAACATGATAATACACTTCATATTCACCTGTTTTTCGAATATTTAAATTAGAATCATCGATTGTTAAAGTTGGGTTTTTATCATGATCATCCTTTATAACAATACCTTTTTTTAAATCAATTTTATCGCCTATTAAGATTGTTAATTTATCCAAACCAGTTATTGTGGGAGGTTCTGTATCTCGTTCTTCTACCAATACATAAGCATTTTTTTCTGTTTTGTTTTCAAATGCATCTTCTACAACAACAATAACTCGATATGTTTTGATTTCATTAAAGAGATAATCTTCTTTAAAATAAACAATAGTTTCTGAGTCATCTTGAATATTTTTAACCAATGTTTTAGGATCTACACTATCATTTCTTAATATTTTAGTATTGACTGTTTCAAATTGGGGAGGCGTAGTATCATCAATAAAAACCTTCAAAGTAAATATTTTATCATGATAGATATATTCAATCTTATATTCCCCTAGTTTTTCATTATTAACATGATTTTCAATTTTTATTTCTTTAATATTCATGTGTGAAACTTCTTCAATATATTCATATGGTTTGACCTCATCATATAATGATAAATGGATTTCATCTTGAATAAAATGAATGCGGGGTTGTTTTACAAAATAAACAACCAATATGACTGCTAATACTCCAATTATGGAAAAAAGAATTTTCTTCATATGTATCACCAAGATACTATATGCGAGAAAACCCTTTTTCAGTCCTATATATGAAAATAATCTTCAATAATCTGTTTTTCACTAAATGGTAAAGGCTCATGTTGTAATATCTGATAATCCTCATGTCCTTTTCCTAAACATAAAATAACATCATTCGCTTCAGCATGTTCCAATGCATAATGAATAGCCTCTTTACGATCTTCAATAATGACATAATCGCCACCCACACGATGAATGCCAGTCACAATATCCTGACAAATTTGAGAAATATTTTCACCACGTGGATTATCAGCAGTCAATATAGAGAATGCTTTGTATTTAGCAACAATTTCTCCTACATCATAACGACGTTTTACATCACGATGTCCTCCTGCGCCATAGACACAAAGAATACGATGCGGTTGATAATCCATAATTGTTTGAAGAATACTTTCAAATGATAATGCATTATGAGCGTAATCTATCATCACAGTATATTTTTGACCAACAGGTACAATTTCAACTCGACCACGTACCCTTACCTTCTTTAATGCCTCTTTTATATAATTTGTTTCAATCCCTAACAGATGACAAAGAATAATCGCTACAAGTGAATTATAAACACTAAACTGACCAGGAATATCTGTTTCAAAATTTGCATGAATAAGTCCTGATGTTTGGAAAGAAACACCTAAAGTTCCTAGTCCTTGAGACAAAGAAATTTGCGATGCCTTTAAATCGCTTTGTTGATGTATTGAATAAGTCTTTATATCACATTTTGCTCCATTAATCATATCTTCATAATGTTCATCATCACGATTAAAGATTCCGACTCTACACATTTGAAATAGCATCTTCTTACATGCCATATAATGTTCAAAAGAATGGTGCTCATGTTCACCAATATGGTCTGGTGAAAGATTTGTAAATACGCCATAATCAAAATCAATTCCAGCTACACGATTTAACATCAATCCTTGTGATGAAACTTCCATAACACAATATTCACAGCCACATTCTACCATTTGTCTCATAAGTCTCTGAAGTTCAAATGATTCTGGTGTTGTATTTTTTGTTTTTTGAAACTCTCCATTAACAATTGAACCTATTGTTCCAATAATACCAACTTTTTTGTTGGCTTTTTCTAAAATCGATTCCATCATATAAGATGTTGTTGTTTTTCCTTTTGTTCCTGTAATACCAATAACAGTCATGTGACGACTAGGGTGTTCAAAAAAAGCACATGATAAAAGCGCCAATGCTAATCTAGATTCCTTGACATGAATGTATGTAATGCCTTCTTGAAAAGGAACATCATGTTCTACAACAATGACACGTGCACCTTTATCAATAACTTGATCAATAAAATCGTGTCCATCAACATTAGCACCCGGAATACATACAAACAAACTTCTATCTTGAACAGTTCTTGAATCATAATCAATTTGACTAACTTCCTGATTCAAATCACCTTGTAATACTTGATAATTCATTTCTTTTAATAATTGTTTTAATTTCATTTTTTCTCACCATTCTTATTATATCTGTTTTTAAATGTAAAGAAAAGAAAAAATCATCCGAAGATGATTATAACCTTGTCAGTTTCATATCGCCACTTTTTATGTAATTTAATTTACGGAAGGCACGATACATACTCCAGCAAATTGCCATAGGAACAATAATATCTAAGATTATCAGTGGCAGCCAGTATGATGTGCCCATCACTTGAATAGCCTCTAAAAGACCTACCAAACCTGCTGTTCCCATGCCTGAACCAACAGCAGTACACTTAATTCCTAAAATAGCAGTGGAAATAACACCTGTTATAAGACTGGCAAGAATTGGAGACAACCAGATAATAGGTCGCTTCACAATATTTTTAAATTGTAACATACTTGTTCCTACTCCAATCGCAATAACATCACCAATTGAATTATCATCCATTGACATAATAGCCAAGCCAACCATCTGTGCGCAACACCCTGCCAAAGCTGCTCCAGCCGCAAGCCCATCTAAGCCTAGCATAATACCTATTGCAGCAGAAGATATTGGTGCCGTTAACGCCATACCCATTAAAACAGCAACAATCATTCCCATAAATATAGGTTGCATATTTACACCTTGATTAATCAGATTGCCTATCCATACAATAAGTTGAGTTATATATGGACCAATAAACTTTGTTATAAGTCCAGCACAAAGAATAGATGTAAAAGGGACAAGCAGGATATCTAAAGGGGTTTTATCCTGAACCAATCTTGTTGCTTCTACAGCTAAAATCACAGCTAAATAAGCAGAAATTGGATTTCCTACAGCAACTGAAACATTCCCATGACTGATTGAAAATGTCCCCGCACCAATTGCTCCAGCAATAACTGCTGCAATCATATTTAATCCCTTGGCATCTAATACAAAAGCAATCCCTACACCAATTGCAGGTCCCATTAAATAAGAAGCCATCTGCCCCCATGTTACAAGATCATTCCAGTGAATTGCATATCCAACCTGTTTTAAAATTGTTCCAATAATTAAACTGGCAAAAAAACCATAAGCCATACCATTGAGTGTTTTTACAATATAATTTTCTCTTTGCGATGTACGTGCCATTTAACCACTCCTTCATACTCACATCATACATTTTTATTTTTTTAATAAATGACCCCATGACTAATTGTCATATTTTTAGCCCATCTTCCTTTCTTGAAGAAATATGTCGCAACAAACAATTTAATAAGGTCACATGATTCAACAATAGCATAAAGCATAACCAATGGAATATCAAGAAACATCGACAAGAGAGTCGATAATAAAACACCTGCACACCATAAGAAACCCGAATCCATTAACATCGTTGAAAAAGTATCGCCTCCTGCCCTAAGTGTAAAGAAAATACATACATTATAAACATAAATAGGCAAAAGGATAGATTTTATTGATAATAAAGAAACAATTGTCTGTTTAATAATATCTTCTACATTGTAGAAAGAAGCTATAATTGGTGCTACAAATATTAATGTTGTCCCCATAACAATCCCAATCATAACTCCAAATGTTAATAATCTATAAGAATTCGTTTTCGCTTCTTCAATTTCGTTTGCACCTAAACGATTTCCAATCAATATAGAAACAGCACTTGATAATCCACCAAAAACAATATAAGCAATTTGCATAACAGTATCAACAACACTAATTCCTGAAATCAAGTTCTCATCACAACGCATATAAGAAAGAAAAATCATTGTCAAACCTAATGAATAAAGGATTTCATTCACCGTTAAAGGAATTGCCTTTCTCACCATTGAACGAATTAAAGCCATATCTAAATGCAATAAACCCTGAATTGAAAAATGAAACATATGTTTCTTTCTCAACAAAATAGCCATATAAATAAACATTTCAACAAAACGAGCAATTGCTGTCGCAATTGCTGCTCCCTGTACACCTAATACCGGAAAACCAAAATGACCAAATATCAAAATATAATTCAAACTTGTGTTTATTGCAACTGTAATTACCCCAACCAGTAACTGTATTTTATTAATGCCTACTGCTCTCAGTGCCATCATAATACTAAAACTAAAGGCAAATGGAACATATGTAAGAACTGCATACTGTAAATATTTTAGACTTTCATCAACAACAACAGATTGACTTGAAAATATTTCCATAAGTTGTCGAGGAACAATGAGTAAAGCCAAAACAAATAATGCTGCAACAAAAAAACCACAAGCCAAGTTAATGTTTAAAATCTTTTGACATTTTTCTTTATTTTTAGCACCATAGTATTGAGCAATAAAAATTCCAGCTGCTCCACAAATTCCAAACATAGTAGAATTAAATATTAAATAAACACGATTAGCGACTGTGACAGATGTTAATGCTAAACTCCCAACACTTCCTATCATAATATTATCTATTAAGTTAACAAAACTTGTCACAAACTGTTGAGCCATAATTGGCAATGCAATTGCAAGTGTCGCTTTATAAAAAGCTTTATTTCCAAAAAACTTCTTCATGCTCTTCTCCCCTCCCTTATTTTTTCTTCTTATTTGTTAATGCAGGGAATGCTTTTAATATACGTTTTTCAGCAAATTTCTTTTTCTTTAGAAATTCTTGATAGGCACTAGAATCTGTGAGTTTAATTGTCTCTAAAATCTCTATAATACTCTTTTTCCCTTGTTCAAAACCATCTAGAACTCTTTGTGCATACTCTTCAGCATCCTTAACAAATTCATCAATACGTTTCTCCAAATTTGCTAATGTTGTGATAGTAATTACCAAATCAACCAGTAAAATAGCACATAGTATGATGGCTAACGCTATTAATGTAGTCTCTCCATGCACCATAATCATTGATAATAAAGCAGGTTGAATAAACTTAACTGCTATAACACTAAAAAGACCAAAAATCAAAAATCCTTCTAGACATACACGACCATTAACATTAAAGGCTTTATCATCATAATCCCACCAGCGTCGATGATAAAGTGCTTCCATTGCCCAAGAAGTAAAATATTCAATGACACAAGCAACAAAGGCACCTTCTATAAAAATAGATAAATAACTTTCTGATGGCGAGAATAACAATGAAACAACCAATGCACCAACTCCATAAATAGGCACTATCGGTCCATTTAAAAAGCCACTGTTCTTTATCTTATGCCCAGTTATTAAAGGACAAATAAAAGATTCCCAAATCCAACCTGCAAAACCATATACAAAAAACGATATTATGAGTGAACTGACATATTTCTCCATATTTTGCCCTCCTATATAAAGAAAGACGTTACAAAAGTAACGTCGTGTTTTTAATTGGTGGAGCTTAGCGGTACCGACTTCGGTTTTACCAAAACTCTCTATGTTTTAGATATTTATTTATCTTTATTTCTACTAATAGTATATCATAAATAGCAATTAAAATCAATAATTAAATTCTTGTTTTTTAACATAGTTATATATATTAATCATATGTTTAATTTCACTTTCTTTATATGAGTCTTTAGTAATCTCTTTTAACAAAATATTTTCCAAATATGAAGTAAAGTTTTCAAAACCTAAAGTATTATCATTTTGTATAACTTCATTTTCAATAAGATCAGCCAACTCTTTTTGAGCAAAATCATTTGAATGTATATATTCATTTAATGTAACATCAACACTCTCGTGACCTAATCTATCACTAATTGATTTAATGTCTGTCGTTAAACTCGCAAGCATAGTCGCATGACTGTGTCTAAACCCATGTAAATTAATTTTCTCAACACCTGATAACTTCAAATATTTAGCCAACTTACGATCTAGGGCAGAAAAACTAATCATTTTATTACTTCCAAATATGTATAAATGATTAACTACATCATATTGTAATTTCATTTTAAAATAATAATTACTTAGCATTTCAAATAAAGTATCATTCATACAAATTCCTCTAATAGAGTGATTGGTCTTAGGTGTTGTTACTATTTGTCCTTTTCCAACGATTTGAACCGCTGTGGATATTACGTTCACAATTTTCTTTTCAAAGTTTATATTTGACCACTTCAACGATAATAATTCACCTTTTCTTAATCCTAAGAAATATAACATGTTAAATAACAATTTATCCATATCATCAGCAATATAACTATCAAACGTTCTAAAAACATCTAAATCCCAAATCACTTGTTTTTTATCAATTCTATATTGATCTTTTACTTTTTTTATCTTTACTAAAACATTTTCTTTTACTAAGTTTCTTGTTACTCCACAATCTAAAATTTGTCTCATTATACCAATAATACGATTTATATATTCTGCGCTTAAATTATCTTGATACAACATTTCTTTTTGGTACTCCCTTACCATATCAATTGTAATAGATTCAATATCTAAATTTCCAAATCTTTCATCTAATCTATTTTTATATCTATATTCTATACTATCAATCGTTGTTCTTTTTAACTCCAATTGAACACTTTCAATATACACACAATATAATTCTTTAAATTTCATAAATGTACACTCCCTTTTAAAATTATATTATTATTTTAAAAGACGTCTTCCATATTTT